>AUXO012579250.1_pt1 | contig 24596 bp, 21 predicted proteins | sample 768731 | NCBI WGS metagenome assembly AUXO01 (sample SAMN02715735, study PRJNA202380) | gut metagenome | biome: sheep rumen | host: Ovis aries | place: New Zealand: Palmerston North | reverse complement strand
ATGCAAACATAAGTTCGATTGCTCATGCTTACATTATGACACTCAAGTCTTTATTTTTCAAGATTTATTTGCCGGCGAACTAATCGGCTGCCACCGTCTTCACAATCAATATCATCTGATTGACATTCATTACTGAACGTATGCATTATTTATTATTTTTTGGTAACATCTGATTTCCTCTTCTCTTGTCTTCTGCATATATTTCCATACCTTATTTCTCGTCTCCTCAGATGGAAATACTAAATTCTTGATTGCAAAAATTAAGACATGTTCCCCATTTTTAAATATATTTTCCGCCATTTTTAATATTTCAAGCGCATCATTGGGTTCAAAAAATCCTTCTTTATTAAGGAATTCTATTCTGCGAAGCATACATTTTTTGTGTTCGAAAAAAACATACGGAAGCCTTTTGTCATCGAGAAAAACGTTCGCATTTTCTGAATCATTCATTATTGCATCATATAAATCCATTCCGAATTCACCAATTTCTTTTGGCAATAAATAACAGTATTCATCTGTTGGATTATTGCCCAAAAGATAGTCTTCCAGTCTATGAAAAATATGCGGGAAATCATACTCATAAGGGCCGTCAGTCGGCGAATACTCAAATGTATACATGTAGTCCAAACTGTTACTACAGTTTCTATATCCGGCCTCTATGACAGAAAAATCTATATTCTGGAGGTATGGTCTCCCTTCTTTTATAGATACAACGTTAAATGTTCCGGCGTTTTTATTATATCCATATATCATGCTTTCATGATCAAAGTCCCATTTATTATATGCTCTAAGTCCTGGTATATATTTCTCATTAAGCCATATTTCAATATACCGTTCATTATCAATGAGACTGCAAATATAGTCTGACAAATCTATATGAAGGTCATCCAACATTTTTCTTTTAACCGTAGCACACTTAACTATCGGATTGACTGTATATATTCTAAAATCTCGTCTCAGCAAATCAGTATATAATAATTTTGCAGCATCCGTTGCATTAAATCTCAGCTGAATGAAATTGTTATAAATCCACTTATAGTAATGTGAATCCGAAAAATTGAAATCCAATCCGCAAATGTACTTTTTTTCTTTTTGAATCGGCACAACACATTCGTGTATTACAAACCACTCATTACCATCTACAGAAGCCATACATACAACGCAATCTCTGTTTACCGTTATTTTGAACCTCTGATAGGGGCTTCCAGAATATTGATTATACGGAAGGTACAAATCTGTATCTCCATGCTTTATCAGCAAGGGACCTCCACTGTATCTCCCAAAAGAAATCAAATTGTCATCAAAGATATTGTTTCCATCCTTCTCACATATAAAAAAATGAATATCATCCCATCTGTTGGAATATTGCTGGTAATCTATTCTATATTCAAAAGAGTCTGTTTCAGCCAGTTCTCTATACATACACGTATAGGCATCTGCATTTTCATTTCTGAATACTTCAACAGAATTCTCATCGGTACGAGAAAAAGAAGGTTCCGAACAGTAATACCATTCAAATTGACTCATATCGCTCACTGCAACCCCGGCCAATAGTTTACCGGTTCTGAAAGAGTTATTCATAATCGAATCATAAAACATGTACTCCGCGTAAGGTCTAATAAATGGATCGTCATTTATTGGTAATACTTTTATCTGTCCGTCTTCAGAATCTTTCTTTTGCATTTGCATCCTTTATGATTAATCCAAAAGCTGGTAACCATACCTTTCTCATTAATTGTAAAAAAAATTACATTCTTCCATCAAACAAATCATTTACCCCAAAACAGGTATAAGTAACTTATTGAGCCCCATACCCCCAACATTATTTCAACTTTTCAAGCGAAATGTGTTACTTTTTACCGCTTTTGCAACTTTATCGATATATCTCATGATGGTTTTATATATTTTTTTGCTATCATATAATTCCTTTGATATTCTTATAGCCCCTTCTGACAGTTCTTTTCTTAAGGCATCAGCATCAATCAATGTACCCAGCTTCTTGGCAAACAGTTTAGTATCAAACGGCGGAATCAGATAACCGTTCTGTCCATCGTAAATAAGTTCTGTTATACCTCCCACACCAAAGCAGACTGCCGGTATTCCCAAGTTCATAGCTTCGATAATAACCGAACCCAGGCCCTCTTGCCTGGACGGCACTACCAATATGTCGATTTTTTGCATTTCACCATAAGGATTATCGGTAAACCCTTTTAAAAATACTTTTTTCCCCAGATTGGCATTTAGAATCGACGTTTGTATAGAACTTTCCAAGTCACCGCGACCGTACAAGTGCAATTCCCATTCATTCTTTATTCCACATTCATTTAATGCAATACAGATTTCCGGTAACATATCAACGCCTTTTTCATTACTCAGCCTTCCGAAATATCCCAAATATACTTTGCCTTCCTTGCGCTCACGTTTAAGGCGTTTGATATTCAAACAATTAATGAATGATTTAATAACAACTACTTTTTCTTCATGCGCACCATACTTTAATAAAGAATTCTTTATCGCTGCAGACGGGGCAATGACTCCATCGTAATAGTTGTCTATAATCGAGGGAAGTCGATCAACGTCCGGCCTGTTTTCATTATCATACCTTGAGCCGGGCACAAACTCACTGTGAACAGATGCTATTAACGGAATCTCGAATCTTCTGCACGCAATCGCAGAAGACATGATTGCCTTCCAACGAAATGCTATCACCACATCAATTTTATCATTCAGTAAAGCTTTAATCTTCCTTGCGGCAAGCAAGGTATCCTTAAAAGAAATTTCATGAATAATTACTTCACTATTTTTTAACCTGTCCCCGAGAACAGATGTGGTTACTATTTCTACACCATTGTTTTCTCCCAGCAGAAACTTAACAAATTCAATAATATGTATTTCTGTTCCGCCAATTTCTTTACAGTCCGATACCAAAAAAAAATTCATATATCCTCTTCTATACTATTTCTTCCATTAAACGTTGATATTCTGCCATGTCATACCGTCGAAACGCCTCCGCATGTGTCCATGGCAAGGTACACTTCTTGCAGTATTTGTGACTAAATTTATAATCATCAACAATCGCTTTATAGTTGTTTGTACTGGGAAAATGCATAATACACCTAAGTCTTCCCAGATAATCCACCAAGCTGATGTAATCATATTCTTTTAACTGTGACTTATAGACTTCCAAGGCATCCACTTTTTTTAAATAAAAGTCCGTTATGTTTACAAGACAATTGGGAATTAATGTAGTCCACACCTCATAGCAATATATGTAAATATTTGTACTTTTTCCTTTACATTTTCGAAGAGCATAATACAATAAAATATTGCTGTTCAAATGGTCCTTATGTCGCTCATAAATATGGGGAATATATATGATTTGCGGCGCAAATTCCATTATCATATCAGAAAGCATATCTATGCGTTCCTCACTAACTATATCTGCTTTTTCACGACCATTTAAAAAAATAGAATTATTGACACCCAATACTCTATTCGATTGCAATGCTTCTTCTTTTCTGTTACATCCCTCGCTCACAGTTGAAGTAATGTAACAGACTCTTACCTCATCTCCGCTGCAAATGTGTTTTAGCAGAACACCACCGCAACCAATCACCTCATCATCCGGATGCGGAGCAATAACCAATACTCTGGATGCAGGGGGTTTGTCAATATAAAATGGTTTTTCAGTCAGTGCTTCCTTTTTAAGAATTCTATGCATTTGCTGGCCATATATACCTGTCAATAAAATTGAATCAGTATCCTTTCAATTACTATTCAAAACATTCTTAGATTTTCGATTGCCCGAAATCGCCTCTTTAACGAAAGAAAAAATTGCAAGAAACGGCGCAAGTCCGCGTACAATACCTCTGATTGGCGATAATAGTATTAACGAGGTAATCTGAAGAAAACGACATAGTTTCTTTTGCTTGGCTCCGATTAAAGAGTCCTTTAATATTGCACACATTATAGCTGTCCCAATTCCGGAATCAACAAACGCAGCCGCCAAAAATATCCCCACAAAAAGAAACGACTCATACCGCAAAGATAAAATAACAGATGTGACGAAGCACATCAGATAATGAATCCAGCTAAATACATCAACTACACCCTTTATTCCCAGAACAATCTCTCTATACAAATTCGTCTTCAATTTTAATTGATGCATTTTCCTTATTTCATGAAATACCAAAAAAGCATTTTTAGCCCATTTACCGGATTGTATAAGCAGAAATTTAATTGAAGCAACAACCTCCGCGCAATCAAATACCCAAATCGGTATTATGGGGATATTCATTATATCCAGCCGAAATCCCATAGGCACATCTTCACTGGGTTCGGGAAAACCGCAATTATTTGTTAAAAAGTCATACTTGATAAACATTCCATGACCGACGCAATAAGCGTACGGAACCTTGTACTTATTGTTTCTGCAGCTTAAAAGTTGAGTTCTTATTTCGTGTCCAAAGCACCACCGCGTCTGAAAAATCGCTTCCAATTTCATGTATAAACCCACTTCACCGATATTCTTGGTAAAATAGCTTGGTTGTTGGAACGCAATAGGATATTTACCTGTTTTTTTATAGTACTTGGATACCTGATTTTCTATGGCGGGCAAAGTATTTAAATCCGGTTTTGAATCCGCATCATATACTCCTATATAAGTTCTCTCAAAATCAGTTGTTTCTTTTCGCAAATAATCCAGTGCATAATTTAATTTTTTAGCTTTATTGGCATTTTTATATGGGCATATTACGCACGAAAACAGAGAATCCGCATAATTCCTGTTGTAGTTATCTATGTGTAATGAAATGTGCTCTAACGTTGTTTTATCATCGTTTTCACCAGGTGTTTCATCTTCAGAAACTACAAAAACAACTTTATATTTGCCATTGCAATTCAGTCTTGAGAAATAATCAAATATTTTGGAAATATTTTTCTGTTCCCTGTATACAGGAATCAGCAAAAGAAAATTAAGCGGCGATGCATTACAAGACATTCTGTTTTCTGCATTGTTTAATTCGGATTTCACCCATCTGTATGAATTCACAATTCCTTTATTTAACACAAAACTGTCGAATAATATTTTTAATAAAGCAATTCCAAAAAGAAAAATGATAATGTATTGCATATCCTGCCCCCGTTATACTATTCAATAATTGATAAATTCCCTATTTAGTGTTTTTGCCATTCAAAATCCATTCAACTATTCTGTTTATTACCGACTTTCTTTCAACCATACTAACTACATTCGGATCTTCTTTATTAGAAAAGAACCATTCAATATTGTAATTGTTTTCCAATGCTGTCCCCAACTCTTTATTTCCGAAATCAGTGATTATTAATGACCTGCCTGAAATTTCCTTAAATTTATCAATTAGCGAGTATCGTACCGTATCCATAAAGAAATCCCGATTTATGTACAGCCCTTTCGTTCTGTTTCTTCCCGCCCCCAGCCATTTAAACAAAGCTTCGGAGGAATCCCAATCAATAACATCCGCCGTATCCAAAAATTTATTATTATTTACATACTCCATATTTATTTCATCAACATACCTATCATAAAGAGTGCCCAATAAAAACGGCTTTATTAACACCATCTCGCAATCAATTTCTGTATGATTTATAGCAAAATCCAGTGCTATACCATTGGCAAAGCCGGAACTGACAACAATTAACTTGCCAATCCCATATTTCTCTTTAAAGTACCGAACACATTCTTTTACATCATCCAATATAGAAGCCATGGAGCAATCACTAAGATTTCCCGTGCTATCGCCAAATCCTCTGTAGTCCATCTGTATCACGGGAATATGTTGAGATATTTGTTCAGCAATCATCGTGTATAAAAAATAGAGTCCTGCCTTGTTCTGACCCAGTCCCGGCAAAAAGAGACATCCGCAATCAGAAAAAGTGGCCTCATTATACCGATCAATTACCATCATTTCATCGTTACAGCTATTTACCCAATGTTGAATAATCATCTATCTGATACGTATGATAAACATAGAATCGTTTATCATACAATTTCCCTTCCAAGTAATATATTTAATGTTCAGTCTTCTTTCAGATTAGCTATTGCTTTGTTCAAAATATGCATCATCAGATGATTAAACATCAAATGAACATCTTCAGCTATTTGCATGTTGTTTATCGGCACATGCAGTGATATGTCAGCCATTTCTTTCAATCTTCCTCCTGTAAATCCGGTAACTCCGATGACCTGGTTCTTATTATCCTTGGCATATTCAACTGCTTCCAAGACATTTTTCGAATTTCCGCTGCATGATATGGCTATAACTATGTCGCCCTCACGCATTCGTCCTTCTATTTGATACCGAAAAACAGCATCATATCCGATATCATTGGCTATAGCCATAATAGTGGGGATATTATCATTCAAACATACAAATTGGAATTTCTTAAAATTCGTTCCACGATTCAAATAGTTAAAATCATTTTGAAAATGTGATGCAGTTGACGCACTTCCGCCATTTCCAAATACAAAAATCTTATTGCCTCTTACCAATGCCTCTTCAAGACTATTTAACGCTCTGTCTATTTCATTAATATCTATCTTATTTAAACACTCAATTTCTTCAGAAATATATTTCAAAATGTCACTGCTATACCTGCTCATTGTTACCCCATCATTCCATAAAAATAATGTTACTTCCTTGATTTTCGAATCTAAAATCTATCTTCTTATACTCATTAAGTATTTTTTCAACCGCTCCTTGCTTCTCACCCGGAACATACAGCAGCAGGAAACCTCCACCACCTGCTCCCAATATTTTTCCTCCAAGTGCCCCGGCTGTTTTGGCCAATCGGTACATTTCGTCTATTTTATTGTTCGTTATCCCTCCGGCCAATTGTTTTTTCTTTTGCCATGTCAAATCCAGCAAAAGTCCGAAACTATCATTATCGCCCCCGGCTAAATATTCATCGGCTTTATCAACCATATCCGCAATTTCGTCAAGCGTTGGCATCCTGTCTTTCATATTCAAAGACTGTTCCTCCAAAATTGACCGACTGTCACGCGTTATTCCGGTGTAAAACAGCATTAAATTATCCTGAAGTGTCTTTAAATTTTCTTCACGAATGGAAACAGGTTTTACATCAACCTTATCACCGTTATGAAAATAGAGTCGATTAAAGCCACCAATTGCTACAGCGTATTGATCTTGAATTCCTATCCGCTGCCCCAACTTTCCAATTTCTATATTGCAAGCCTGCCTAGCGAGTTCCTCAACGGGTACACTCTTCCCTCGAAAGGCATACAACGCATTAAGCACACCAACAGTCAATGCACTGGAGGAAGCCAAGCCAACACCTCTGTAGTTCAAAGGAACATCTGCCGTACATATAATGTCTATCCCACTTACGACACCTGTAATCTTCATTGCTTCACGTATGATATCGTGCTGTACTTCATCAACCGAAAATACTTTTTCATTTTCATGGCAGACAACACGAATTTCATCTCCGAAAGTTTTTTTGACAACGACATATACATATTTATCTATCGCAGTGCTTATAACACTCCCATAACCTCTTTTGCTATTCTCATAATATCCTTTAAAATCCGTCCCGCCTCCAAAAAAAGAACATCGTAACGGTGTTTTCGAAACAATCATAGTCTTTCTCCGAATGACCAGTTATATTTTGTATCTGTAACTTCTTTTTCGCATATACAGTTCTTATTTTTGTCGACAAAACAGCTGCATACAATAAATTCCTCTTACACTATTTCTTTTACAATCTCATATAGATCATTATGCTCATCAACCTTATAGGTAATACATCCTGCGGCTTTACCTGCAGCTATGTCCCGCTCATCGTCTCCAATCAGTACGCATTCAGTAAGGTTCAATGAGAACTCCTTTTGGGCCTGAAACAGCATCCCCGGTTTAGGCTTACGGCAAGAACACCCCTCATCCCAATCATGCGGACAAACATATATTTTATCGATACACGCACCTATTTCTTTTAAATCTGCCTGCATCTTACTATGTATGTGTGATAGAGTTTCTTCCGTAATAACCTTTCTGGCAATGCCGGCTTGGTTTGTTACTAAAATGATAAAATATCCTTTATCCTTTAATAATTTAACCGCCTCTCTGGCCTTCGGTAACCAAACAAAATCTTCCGGCCTTTCTATATAATGTGCTTTTGGAGGCTTAACATTAATAGTTCCGTCCCGGTCCAAAAAAACAAATTTCTTTCCTTCAAAAAATTTTTTTGTAAGTTCAATCCTTTCGTAAGAACCAATTGAATAATATCTATGATCTGTTACTGTTGCGTATAATTTTTTTTCTTTTACCAGCAAAGGAAAAACTTCCGCTTCAAAATTGACATTTTTTTTGCCTAAGAGTTCAACTGTCTTCCTGTTAACGATAGAATATCCAATATCAACCCCCTGCAAATCTGAATCCAGCCTTTTTTTATCGTATACCTCAATACGGCCATTACTTGCTATCTTCAGATTACTTCTTGAATAGCCATCTGTATTGCTATAAGCGGATATCTGAATCATTGCATCGTTTTGACAATACTCCCTGCATAATCTGTCAAAATCTATCGGACAATAGTTATCACAATACATCAGCAAAAATACTTCATGAAGTTCTCTTTCAGCCAGTTTCAAGCGCAAAGCTGTCTCATTATCTGCGGAAGTCACACTATACTTAATGTCAATACCATATTTTTCCCCGTCTCCAAGATAATCCATAATCGCTTCTGGCATATATCCCAAAAGAATCAATACTTCATTTATCCCGAATCTCTTTATTTGTTTCAGCAAATATTCAATAAAGGGAACTCCTTGTATCGGAAACATTGGTTTAGGCGCACAATCAGTAAACGGCTTTAATCTGGTGCCCAATCCTCCCGCTAAAATAACGGCTTGCTTTACCTTTCTATCATTCATATAACTCCATTTGTACTCATCACAATTTTGATTCTTGCAGTACCTTCCCATTATTTATCTCAATAACACGTTCCATTTTATCCACAATATCCTTATCATGAGTGATGAACATAATAGTCATTTGATTATAGTCACGTAACAAATTGCTCACTACTTTACTTGCCGTTACATTGTCAAGCGCAGATGTGATCTCATCCAAAATAATAAACTGAGGTTTGCATAAAAGCGCCCGGGCCAGTGCTATTCTCTGTCTTTCTCCTCCGGATATGCTCGTTTTATTTTCACCTATATCAGTGTTAAGTTTGTCAGGTAATGCATTAATCCAATCCTTGAGTTCAACCGTTTCCAAAACACCATTGACCGCTTTTATGTCATACCGGTCGACGCCAAAAACTATATTGTCAAGAATTGTTCCTTTCCTTAACTGGGTATTTTGAGATACTATAAGAAAATTTTTTCTAAACCATTCATCATCAATTTTGTCGATTTGATTTCCGTTAATGTATATGCAACCCGCCGTTGGGATTCGAAATTTCATTATCAAATCAGACAACATACTTTTACCTGCACCGCTTTCTCCAATAACAGCAATTTTCTCATTTTTACATATTCTCAATGAAACGTTATCAATTATTGTTTTATCGCCGAATCTAAAGGAGATGTTATCTAAAATTAAATTGTCGAATCTATCAATATTGGTCTTACTCTCATTTTTTTCATCGTTCTCAAAGAAAATTTCGCTCACGCGTTCATATGAGGGTCTGATTCCAAGCATATTCAAAAGAAGAGAATAAAAAGATTCAAACGCTTGAGAACTCCACAAAAAAACACTGTAAAACGATACGAGTTTACCTATAGTCAATTGATTTGCGATAACTTTCTCACTTCCCAAAGAGAAAATCAAAAAAATGCAAATTGCAGTTATCATCAGATTTATAAGATTACCGATATTTCTTAAAATCTGTGAAGCATTATCTCTTTTAAAGAGTTCATCACTTTTCTCTTTAAATTTATCAAATATTAAATTTTCGATAGATGAAAACTTTATGTATTCTATTGCATTGATGCTTTCTCTTGTGAGATTAACCATCTCAGATTTATTTTCCTGCAAAACGGCATATAAACGCTGCTGCTTTCTTGAAAAAAAACGGATTAAAAACATCTTTGCAAATAACAAAACAGTGATTACAAACCCTATAGAAGCATCAATTTTCATCATTATAAACACGCCCACAACTATGGTTATTACGTGCCAAATAAAGAAACTTGATGATAAATATATGGTCTCAAAAATGCGACCAACTTCATTTACTATTCTGTTAAGCAGATCACCTATTTTCCATTTTTCATTCCACTCCAACGTCTTGCGTTGTATGCCGTCAAACAAATCCACTCTCAGCTTGCCTGCTAAAAGCATAATGAAACTGGTGGCATTATATTCAATGATAATATTTATACATGAGACAATAGGAATGAGCACAAGTATCGTAGAATACAAAACCAACTGCGAAATTGATTTCTTTGGAATTATTACATCAATCATGTATCCTGTTATAACAGAAGGGAACAAAAGTAATATGCTCCTTATACAGCTTGATAGTAAAAATGGTATAACTTTTCCCTTATATTTCCGAACACCACTTTTTAAGTATTGGTCGATTTTTCCGGTATCTGTTAACATGCGGTCTCTTTTCTTATGTTCCATAACTTATAGTACTCGCCCCTTTTTTGTAGCAATTCTCTATGATTTCCTGTTTCAACAATCTCGCCATTTTTGAAAACAAAAATTCGATCAACATTCATTATCGTCTCGAGCCTATGTGCTACAAACAAAATCGTAGAATTATTCAACTCAGTACGAATCAATTGAAGTACTTTCTCCTCTGTTGCAGCATCCAACGCAGAAGTACCTTCATCAAAAAACAAAACTTTGGGCTTTTGAAGAAGGCTTCGAACAATCGCAACTCTCTGCCTCTGTCCGCCGGATAATTTTCCGCCGCCTTCACCCAACTTGAAAAATACGCTCTTACCCTCCTCTTCAAATTCTTTGCTCAAGCCCAATAATCTCATATAATTGTCTCGTTTCTTCTCATCGCATTCTTTGTTTGACAGCATTAAGTTATAATTGAGACTTTCATTGAATATATATGGATTCTGTAAAACTGCACCAAAGTCTTTTCTATAAAAAGCGGGGTCTATCTCATTAATATCTATATTGTCCAAGTATACTTGTCCTTCATCAGGCGTCTGCACACCTGCCAGAATTCGGAGCATAGTACTCTTCCCGGAGCCGGTCTCACCTACAAATGCAATCTTTTCACCACTTTTTACTTCTAATTTTTTTACATTCAAAACAGTTCCACGTTCATTGTTCACTTTAATATTCAATGCCATAAAGTTACCTTGAACATCATCGACCTTCGCCAAACATTTTTCATAACATGAATCGTCGCCTTCTGCCAGCGCGTATACAGCCCGAAGACGAGTTTCAATATCCTTAAAAGTAAAAATGGTTCCGGATAAGCTTCTGATTGGCGCATTGATACACGGCAGAAAAGTCAATATCATGACAAAACTACCTATCGATATTTTGTTTTGAAACAGACTAATACCCCCTATAATAAAAATAAGAGCCGGTGCCAATGCATCTAGCACTCTGGGGAAACTTTTAAAAATCTGCCTCATAACTTCATTTTTTACTAATGCATTTACCCAAGGTTCCACCAGAGACTCCAATTCACTGCGCTCTTTTTTCTCTTTTCCAAACGTCTTCACCAATCGGATAGTCTCAAGCTTTTCCAGGAAAGTGGATTTGATATTAACCGAAGAATAATATAATCGGTCAGAATATACCTTTTGTTTTTTTCCAAAATAAACTGTGGGTAATAGATATATCAGATAAACAACTGTGGCTATAATCGCCAGATTAAGATACACTTTTGCGATATTATAAAAGGCAATTCCCGCCAGAATGGCATTAGATATAAAATCAGTTAACGCATTCATTCCATAATCGTTAATTCTATCGATATCCTCAAAAATCACCTGTATCATGTTTCCGACATTAATCGATTTTGATTCACTGTAATTCTTTTTTAAAATAGCCTTATAACAATCCTCACGAAGTTTCCTGCCATGTAATAACATCAAACGAGCCGTACTTAAGGATTGTATATTTGAGAATATTTCTTTCGATACTACAAAAATTAACAGACTAATGATTAAGCCAAACAGCTTCTTTTCATCAATAATTCCGCCGCATGCATCCGTAATCTGTCCTATTGTTACGGGGACATAACCTGCCAAGACAGCACTTAATATAAGCATAACTATCGAAATTACGAGCAACACACTATTATTGCAAAGTCTTGAAAACACTTGAGCATAGACATTTTTCTTCATCTTTATTATGCCCTCACCATCATCCTTTTATAAAATACTTGTATTCGATTGGCAGTTCATTGATATACTTAGCAATTTCATCATTCTTTTTGTGTTTCTTGATGCTGTAAATCCTCAAAAGCTTGCATATATTGCCCCAATATTCATCGCACTTATACTCAGCATCGTATCCTAATCTATACTGCTCTTCACACTCAAACAGTTTCTCTTTTGCCTCTTCGTTCCACGCAGGCATAGGGGACATCTCATGAGTGGTATACTCATTATTTAAAATTTTCTCAGCCAATTCGTTGTGGTAATCATATATATGCATACTACCCACAAAATGCTTGTACCATCCCAATTCCAAATTCAATTCAGCTGCCAATAGTTCTTGCATCATTGTAAAATTGAATACGTCATAGCAGGTACCCCAGATAAGATCGTTTGAACGCATATGAACTATACAATTCAATTTGTTTTCTCTGATAAAAAACTGTATCGATGACGTGCACGGAATGTCTTTCGATTCTACAAAAATATCGTCATTGCCGTAGATGGATATTAATGCTTGTCTACTGCAGGGATCGGATTTCAGTTTTTCAACAATCATATCCCACTGCGATTTACCATTATGTAATGGCGAAAAAATTCTTTTTCCATACGCTCCATTAAGAGTCTGTCCATCATCTGAATAATTCACATATCGCGAATTATAATATGACACTATTTCGCACCGGTTACTTCCCCTCAAATACCATAATAATTCGCCAATCGCAAAATCAAGCGAAAACTTCCTTTCAGAATTAAAAATGAGCCTATTTCTGGGATTCAATAGCGTAAAACTATAGCCTAATATCTCCCTAATCCACATTCCTCTAGGATTAACTCTCATTCCATTTGATTTTATTTCTTTGATTGTCTCAATCAATATCTCATCCATGCTATTTCCTACAACGTGATTCATATGCTCTCCCATTCGTGACTAATAATTATTTGTGTAATTCAATTGTGTATTGCTATTTCATCAACAATATACTTTATTTCAACGTATGTATCATTTTATCTTCCCGCTTTGTCAATGCATACACACCAATTATCGAAACAACTTCGGATTGTTTTTTATGAAAAAATATACCCCATTATTATCATTGTCATGCATAGTAATGTAATTTGCAGCCTTTTTAACATGTTCATCAGCATTACACATAGCTACCCCTATTCCGGAATTTTCAAGAATCGGTATGTCATTTCGTGCATCACCAAATGCAACAACATCTTCAGGAAAGAGATTTCTTTTTTCCAGTATTTTATTAATTCCAGCCCACTTGCTAGCCGATTTCATACAAATATCAATAATGTCGCTCCTTCCTTTCCAACAGAAGATATCAACATCATCGCTTAATCGTTTTAAAGCATCTATATACTCATCTGTATTGTGACTTCTTGTGCTAATAACAATTCTATGTACCATATTAATTTGACACATTTCGTCACTTGTCATGAAATTATATGGCAATTCTTCGTCATACATCATCTCACAAAGATACTTATTGTTACTGTTAAGTGCATACGTATTTATTCCTGATGAAACAATAACATTATCAATCTGCCATTTATCATAGTTTTCAAGCAAAAAACTCATTATTCTTTTGCCATCTTTCATATGCTCGCAATGAAGGACTTCATCTGTGCGTGGATTCCAAATGAATGCACCATTATTGCATATCAGATAATCTGTTAATGCAAGTTGCCGATAGTACCTCATAGCATCTGATGCAGAACGTCCGGTCGCAATAAATACATTCATTCTATCGCTCAGTTTCATGCATTCATGTAATAACTCGTCCGAAATTATATAGTCGTGCGATATTATAGTTCCATCCAAATCCAGCAATAATACTTTCCTTTTTACCATAATTCTCCTTTTTCGTCTGTGACAACACCATAGACATATGTTTACAACAACAGTTCAAACATTTTTTGATTATCGATAAACAAAATCAGCTGTTTCACAGTGTACTTTAAAACCCTTCTCGGCACTTCGAACCTGGAAACCAGCCTCCAATTTTCTGCAAGAATTGACATGTTCTTTAACAAATCACAAATTATTGCCCGGAATATAACAGATGAACCAAATTCCTCCCGCTGCCTGTAATTATTCCTAAATATTTTGTATTGTTCCTTCTGCACTTCAAATCGGGCAGTGCTATCTTCGCCAAATATATGTGATGTAATCGTTGCATAATCCTCCAAAACGGACCCAAAATGAGTGCTATCCAAATCAATAATGGCTATGCCATCTGCCGAGTTCAAAATATTTTCAGGGTTAAGATCTCCGTGTACAAACTGTTTAAGAAATGAATGTTCAATCTCTGACACAAAATCAGCGTACGCTTTTATAAAAGCACAGATTTTATCTCTGTTATCTAAATATAATTGTTCTTCACAATACAAATTGGCTTTTTTATGAATAATGTAATCATCAAATTTAAAAAGGTTTTCAGTTATTTCACCATAATCGTAAACAGAAAGCATCCAGCTTTCAAACGGCTCAATTGTCGCTTTTCTTAGCACATCATGAAAATTTGACGTAACGGCAGCTATTCGCTCAACTCCACAGCAAGAACTCGCCTCGGTATCATAATAGTCAAATAAAACGCACCAGGTTTTTTCTATTTTTATACAATTCTTTTTCTCTATGGTTTTCAGAATTTTCGGGGTTTTTACTCCGTTATCTATAAGATAATTGGTTATAGAAGCCAGATTATTCAAATTAGATTCAGAAATAACGCCCCTTCCCTTTTCAGGATATCTTTTTAAAAAATATTTATGATTGTTATCCGAAGTAAAAATATGATATTCGTTTAACAGTCTTCTCTTAACCGTCACATCTTCAATAATGTCGATACCATATTTTTCTTTAATCAAGTCAGAAATGCTTATAGTAACACCTCTCTAAAATAATCAAAACAACAACGCAAATATCTTACTTACAAGTTTCAGCCATGCTCACAGTCCCAAGATATTCAACTATATATTCAATCAATTTCTTTTCCCAGTCATGGCGAGTATACAAATGATCTACGCCTTCCATAACTACTACCTTTTTTCCTGCCATTCTCATTAATTCCAAACTATTCTTAGCTAATTCATCTCCATTGCCATAAACTCCGTACAGATTATGCAGGCCTTTTAATGTCTCCACATCTACAATGTATTCTTTAGACTCATCAATAAGTTTTTTATTAAGCCAGACACCGCAGTTAATATCATAGACCAAACTATCGGCTTCTTTATAAAAACGATTTATTCTGATAGTTTCTATTTCTTCCGCTATTACTCCATTGCATAAACATATCCCGGCCACCCTCTTATCATTTACCGCTGTCTTAATTGCAATCTTAGCCGCTTCGCTAAATGCTACTAAAATCACACTTCCGTTATTGTCGGTCTGAGACATTGCATAGTCTATAATGATGTGCATCTGTTTTTCCTGATCCGCGAGAGTATATTCATAAAAATTGCCCGGAGATACACCAAAGGATACAAAATCAAATCTATAAGCGGAAAAGCCAAGTTTATTTATTTCACGAGCAATTTTTACAGGCAACTGTTTTGAGTCAACTCTATCTCCCGGAATTCCATGCAAAAATATGACGCAGGGATTGTTCTCCGAATGGAGAGCGTTATGCTTTATTCCCAACAACTCCTTGCCTTCATAGCTTAATCCAATCGGTTCCTCTAACATTTTTAGGCCCTTTGCTCCACATATTTGCCAATTAAATTGGATAGGCTCCCTATCGTTTCAAAGTTTTCCTGGGTCAAATCTTCATCATCAAAAGAAAACCCATATTTCTCTTCAAATGCAACAATTATTTCGAGAATCAAAATAGAACTAATTTCCAGCTCAGTTAATGTTGTCTCCGAAGAAAATTCTTTTTCAATTCCAAACTCAGCCAATACTTCTTTAATCATGTTTTCCATAGCAGTTTCTCCTCTTATTTGTATTTATATTTTTATGGATCGTACATATCCGCCCATTCGGCATTAACCCAAAACCATTAATTGTTTCATATGCTTTGATAACAACGTACTTTTACAAAAACTATGCCTTCCATATATTGTTACTTGGGAATCTGCCGCTAAACACTTCGCCAATATTTTTAAAAACGATATCTCCCATTTGCTCACGTACTTCCTTGATTCCACCACCAACGTGCGGTAGCAAAACAGCATTATCGAGTTTTAGTAACCTTTCATTTATTCTTGACTCATTCTCATACACATCCAGTCCGGCTCCCCATATTTTCCCGTTCTCCAATGCTTCAATCAAAGCATTTTCATCAACTATGCTTCCCCTTGAAGTATTAACAAATATCGCATCATCTTTCATCAGTTCAAATGCTTCTTTATCTATAAGATGATAGGTCTCATCATTAGCCGGCAGGTGCAAAGAAATAAAATCAGAAATTTGATATAATTCTTTTATCGAAACATACCTTGCCCCGGTTTCACGTTCAAAATCCGGCTTCCTGATCCTGCTCCAATATACAATGTCCATGTCAAAAGCTTTTGCTTTTCTTCCAAACGCTTGCCCAATATTACCGGCACCAATAATACCGACAGTTTTTCTACTTATTTGCTTGCCCAAGAAAAGAAGCGGTTCCCAGCCTGTGAATTTCATTTCTCTCATGTAACGATCGCCTTCTACAATTCTTCTGGCGACAGAAAGAAGAAGTGCCCAGGCCAATTCTGAAGTCGCATCATTTAAAACGTTAGGGGTGTTTGTTACGTAAATATGATTTTTTTTTGCATAGCTTACATCTATATTGTTGAATCCCATTGCATAGTTACAGTAGACCTTAATCTGTGGATTATTCTTCATCAATTGTTCATCTATTCTGTTTGTCAGCATGCAGATAACAGCATCTTTATCACGCACCATGTCGTTTAACTCAGAATATGTATAGTCTCTGTCGCTTTCATTGATTTCAATATCGTAATCATTACGAAACTTATCCAGCTTTGTATAGCCGAAATCTTTAGTTATCAGTATTTTTTTCTTCATTCTTTCTTTCCAGAATAACCTCTTAATCTATGTGTTCATTTGCAGGTATCATTCCCGACATATCAGACAGTTTTTTGAATATAGTTCAGTCCCAAGGGCCTTACTCTTCTTTCTGTCTATTTTGTCAGTCGCTGTTTTTGGCAAATTATCTACAATTATGTATTGAAGAGGTTTCTTATATGATGATATTTTCTTTTCAAACAGCTCTTTATCATGTCTGTAAAAATCTTCTTCACTATTTACGGCCATAATGACAAGCACAATTTCACCGTATAGTTCATCGGGATATCCGAAAGCCACAACTTCCCTCACATTGTCATATGCCAACAGTTTTTCTTCTATTTCTTCCGGATAAATATTTTGTCCTCCACTTATAATTATATTTTTCTTGCGCGACATTATATGCAAATTTCCAGCCGCGTCAAACATTCCTAAATCGCCGGTGTATAGCCAGCCATCAACAATAGTATTTCGCGTCAAATCATCATTTTTGTAATATCCCTTCATAACATTTTTCCCTTTAACACATATCTCTCCAACCTCTTCTGTCGGCAAAATTTCCCCTGCTGAATTTACTATTCTGACTTCTACCCCTCTGACAGGCTTTCCACTGGATAAATAATCCGATTCTTTCGTCATCATAGTCACGCGCGGAGAAGCTTCCGTTAAGCCATATGTATGTATGACATCAGCATTTTTGAAAATATTTTTTATTTCCAGATATTGTTTTTCATACAATTTTGCACCGCTTATAATGACCGTTTTAACTGAAGGGAACTCACACCGTTTACTTTGATATTTACTAAACAATGACATGTAAGTAGGAACTGAGGAAAAAATCGTTATCTTATGTTTGTTAAGTATTGAAGCCATCTTTCTGGGAATAATGGGAACTTTGTATATCGCTATTTTGGTCAAACTCATAATGCACGAGACTATGACATTTGAAACACCATGAGACATGTGGAAAGGCATCGTAACCAAAAAAATATCATCTTCAGATAATTGCAATGATTCGCTATGAGCTCTGGCACTCTCATATATATTCTCATGCGTTAATTGTACAGACTTGCTAACGCCCGTGCTCCCTGATGTCGAGAATATAAAAGCAACCTCCTTTTCATCACCCATCTCTTTCATTTGTCTATTATTCCCGACACATTCGCATCGAATAGCTTCGTCATAATCAAAACATGGTATACCTTTTATTAAATTACTTTTCTTTTTGTCAGTTATGCATGCTGAAACGTCGCAGGACCTTATAATTCCATCAATCTCTTCACATGTGGCATTGTATGATATCGGCACTACTATATTTCCTGACAGTAATATTCCAAACATAGAACAAATAAATTCAATTTGATTATTAAATATCAGTCCTATATGCTGACCCTTTGTAATATTTTGAGTTGTAAAATAACGGCTAACCTTTGAAGCCATTTCCAACAGCTCTCCATATTTAATCTCATTATCGTTCTCAATCGCAGCCGTCTTTCCATAATTCTCGATGCATATTTTTAAAAAAAGACTATCTAATCGCATGCCGTTCCTTCAATTCCTTTAAGTTTCTATTGTAAAAGCAAATCTTTTTATCTTCAAAAATTAAGTATCCTGTTATAAAGTGGTTTATCAGCTTTTTTTATCCATGTCGAAGAATTATTTACAGCCGCCTCATAATCCTGAAGCGATAATTCTCCCAACATAAAATCCTTCAATTTAAAAACTTCAGCACATTGATACTTGTTATAGAAATAACTATGACTCCTAGCGATTTCTTCTTTATAAAAATCCATACTTCTTGCATGTGGTAAATGATAATTAATAGCGCCCTCTAAACGTACAAATTTCACTTGATTTCTAAATAAGCGATATCCAAATTCAAAATGTTCAAATCCCCAACCTTCAAAATCTTCATCAAAGCCATTAACTTCATTAAATTTTTTTAAGCTAAGTCCCATATTTCCACTTAGAGTGCTAATCCAAGGAATCGAACTTTGGCAAATCCCGTTGTCATCATAAAGATTCTTTATAATCTTTGAGTAATATGCTTCTTTTGCGTAAATACCATCCTTTTTTACTGTTTCAAAGACTTTGTCCCTTTTATTTTCATAGTCACTTATATATAATTCTTTTGGTATACCGATGGAGATACATTCCGGATACCGCAGAAAATTGTCATTATATTTTTGAATAAAATCAGGAGACGGAATTCGATCTGCATCACAAAATACGACAAAGTCAGTGAAAACATGTTTTGCACCAAGATTTCTCGCTGCGGCTCGCCCCCTGTTTTCTTGCCTTACGTAATCAATGTTTAATTGTTCAAATCTCTCTACTATTTCACCTATATTCTCTTCTGAGCCATCGTCAACAACGATAATATTGAAATCGCCCGAATACGTTTGCTTTTCGAAACCCTCAAGCACAAATTCCAACGACTTTGCCTGGTTATATACCGGAATGACAACACTAATCATTTTGCTCCTAACTAATAGATGCATTGCTGTTTTTTAAAAGCTCATCTATTTTTTCAATCACTTTTTTTCCACTTTTATCGTTAAGTTTTATTTTTGCTTCAAAATATTTAAGCAACTCATATTCTTTCTTTAGTCCAAACCGTCTTAAATAGTAAACAAATTCCAACAAGCCAGATAGATTTACCAAATCCCTTTGCGGTATATTACACTTTGATTTATACATTGAATTAGACAGTGGCACAAAATATTGATAATCGCCTTTCCTCATCGCATTAATGGTTTGCTGGTAATCAATGAATACACTATATTGGACAAACGTAGTGTTTAACCTTTCTGACAAAAAATATGTGTCGTTCAAATCGTCCAATGTATCATTGTTCATGCCAATGATATAAAATCCCATTGTATCTACACCAATATCAGCTATCATATCTACTGTGCTTTTGTATATGGTATAGTCGTCGGCTTTTCTTCCCATCTGTTTTAGTTGCTCTACTTTTGCTGATTCAATACCAAACATAATCAATTTGCAGCCGGCCTTTTTCATCAGCTTAACCAAATCAGCATCCAAGGATGTCGCATAAGTTTCGCAATACCAATCTATTTCTATCTGCTCTTCAATTATCCTGGTACATAAATTGATAACTCTGTCTCTATCATACGTAAAATATGGATCTCGAAATTGAACCAGACTTATTCCCAACCCCAGTACTTCTTTCAAATCATCAATAATTTTTTCTATATCCCTATAAGCCATTTTGCTCCTGTGCAACATCTTATAAGGGCAATAGAGACACCCATTTGTGCAACCGTCACTGCTAAGTAAATAGGCAATATTTTTCCCGAATCTTTCTTGATAGTTCATATATGGGAACAACCTGTAATTAACAGTAGGGAAATCATTTATAGTAACATCACTTATGTCTGCATCTTTTCCAATTTTATACAAATATACTTCCGTTTTCTCATTTGCTATATAATCAATGAATCTGCAATTATCCCTAATCCAATCACTCATCTGAATTGCTATATGACCAACAAAATGTATCTTATTCATCGGATATCGTTCTTTTAATTCTTTTGCAAACAGAACATCACAATAAAAAGTACTTAAGCATGATTTGATAATGAATTCATCATTATCTCCAACAATTATTTCTTCAAAAAAACGGCTGTTGAATGTCTTTGTCGCATTATTGTCATAAACAATCACTTCTTTTCCGAATTTGTGCATAGCGCTGGCACCCAATACCAATCCCATATCAGGTGTAACATTTCCGGATAAATCCATATGCCCAAAATCGCCTGCTGTATCACCACTTACAGTTGTGCCATAATATGGTCTGATAATTATATATTTCACGCCTCTACCTCTCAAAAAAACTCTTTAAATTATTCATTAAAGCCGGTCATAATCGGCATATACAGTTTGTAATGCCTTCGCGAGCAAATCTGGCATATTATCATTACTTATTAATATCTTTTCCAAGATATGGACGTCTTAAGCGCATGATTTTCCAGTATCATTCCACAATTGCTACTTTTCATCTTATTTTGAGCGTACTAATTCATAATAGTACCAATTATATTGTGTCAAAGCTCGAATTATTACACTTTACTGGATATACAGCTCATAGTTTATCGCATACCAACTGCTAAACTATTTTACTCTAGTATCTCTGCAATGCTAAACCCCCCTAAGTGGAAACTTTTTTTCCATTATGCTTAAATATATGGCACAAATCATACTGTTATGCTATTATTGGGGTATGGGGAAGTAATTATGAGGTATTATTATGGGCATAAGAAACGCCGGCACAGTCATTAAGGAAGCACGCCTACGGGCTGGTTTAACGCAAGATCAAATGTCAGAAGGCATTTGCTCCTTAGTTTCTTTGTGCAATATTGAGACCGGGAAAAAGGGCGTAAGTCCTTCGACTTTTCACGCCTTAATGAAGAAAGCCGGTGCATCCGGCGAAGTTTATCCTTTATTTAAAGACAATAAAGATTTCGATGCATACATGCTTCTTAAGAACGTTCGACTGTATGCTGATAAATATTGTTTTAATCTGGCATATAAAGAACTCATGAAACTGAAATTGTGTTCTTATGGCGAAAATCGTCTTTATTATCAAGAAAGCCTGCTTCTGTTGGCACGCGTAAAATATCTTGCTGGTGATACCAATTACGAAAAACTCCTCGATATTTTATATACTTCTCTTCATATTTCTCTTCCGAATTTTAATTTAACCGATATAAATCAGGCTTTTTTTTCTACGATTGATTACGAAATTCTGACTTTAATTGCCAACATCTGCATAGATGCCCAAAAAAAAGATACCGCATGGGATATTTGTCTTTCACTTGTTAACTGCATCAATAAGAACATAGTTGACGACAAATATACAGCATACGTGCGTATTCTTTGTCTTTTCACTTATTCCCGGTTATCTTTTATCGCTAAAGATTATGACAAAGTCCGTGAAAATTTGACTCTGGCTATGCATTTATCCGCTGAATATTATATAGAAACATATCGATTGGAAATTATTCTGTTAAAGTTATTAAACGAATATTGTTTGGACAACAGCCTTATCTGCAATGACCTTGTGTACCTGCTTTCTTTGGCCTCTCATCTCAAATGCGGATATGTCAGCAAATTGAAGAATCTTGCAATTGAGCTTGGAATCAGTCAAAAATGTATTAATGTTCCCGATCCTGAAATCTCTGTTTTCACGGACTTTCCCTTTCTCATCTCCGAAACCGATCTTTCCGATGGAAGCTTTGATTTGTATGACCGCAATACACTCACTATAGGTGCACTTATAGGCAAATTCAGGAAGGAGCAACGTCTGTCTCTAAATGAATTATGCGAAGGTCTGTGCAGCGTTTCTAAACTTTCAAAAATAGAAACTGACACACAATATCCGGGCATTTTTCTTTCGGAATCTCTACTTAACAGGCTGGGTTACTCAGAGCGAGATTTTATTTTTTATGGAAACATTTCAGAGTCGGAATACTATAGACAGAAAAGTTACTTGTTAAGTAAATATCGCCATGGCGAAACTGATTCCGCTGATTATAAGAAAAAATTGGAAGCCGGACTTAAATCAGACAATGTCGCAATCAGACAGTTATGTATGCTGCTAAAAAACAGTACCAACCGCTCTTCGACTAAAGAATATGATGCTCTCATTGAAGCCATCAAGTTGTCAATTCCAAATTTTAATCTAAGTGATTTTACCGGAAAACGCTTTTCTTGGACAGAAATATCAATTCTTAACGGGCTGTGCGCAAAAATGATTAAATTAGGAAAAAAAGACGATGCTCAAAAAACAAACAATATGCTGATTTCTTATTCACAAAACTACTTCATTACTCCCGGTTTCAAAAGCATTTCTCTTTTTCCTTCTTATAGGTTACATTTCAGATATCTGTACAATTCAAGACTATATACTCAAATAATTGATGAATTGGATAGTTTTGATGATGAGTTGTTGCTTAAAAGTCCGGAAACCGCATCGGATTTTTTCTTTTACTCTGCCCAGGCGAACGGTGAATTGAAAAACTTTGGTAAAATGGCAGAGCAAGCTAAAATCGCCGCCGGATTCTTTATCTTAATAGGTCAGAACAAAAGAAAAAACTATTTAATTTCAGAAATTAAAAAACAATTTGGAATATCCATATAGAATATCTCAATTTTTCATAATATGAAAAAAGAAGTGAGACCCAAATCTCACTTCTTTTTCTTTACACCGCTTTTTTCTCAACAATACAAGCAATGTACCAGCCTTCGTCCTCATCTCCGTTAAGGTTTGAAGCTTTAGGCCAACTGTTAACCGCAGAAAAAGTAACAATTATTACCATAAATATTGCCCAGAATACCGTAGATATCCCGGTTTTATTCTGCCTCAACATAACCCCATACCTCCTTTTCCAATTAAAATACCAATTAATTTCCCCAGTAAACATATTTTTGCAGTTCGGATTGAATTTGTGAACCCTACTAAACGGAAAAATAATCGTCCTTTTTTGCGAAAAGAGTATATGTTTCAGCGAATGAAGCCTCTCCATCTACTTTCTGCTACTGCATAAAGCCATGCATAAATATATATTCAACATTTTTACCGTTCTCTTTTCAAAACGCTATATCACGCCATTCGTGGCCAGCACAGCACAGGGCTTATCAAAAACAAGCGGTTTTCCGTCAACCGTCGTAACACTTCCGCCGGCCTCAGTAACTATCAGCGAGCCCGCAGCATAGTCCCAGGGACTTAGCTTGAGTTCAAAGAAAACCTCAGCCCTCCCCGCCGCAACGGAACACAGATCAATGGCTGCAGAGCCGCTCCTCCTGATATCCAGTGCTTTTGTAAAATAGTCATATGCCATATCAAAAGACTTACGATTCAGTTCCGGATAATAAGGCGCCGTTCCGAATATGACGATTCCTTCGCTGAGGGGCAAAGAAGAAGTACGGATTCTTATGCCGTTGAGATATGCGCCTTCGCCCTTTATTGCCGTAAACATCTCGTCAAGATAAGGATTGTAAACTGCGGCCGCTTCCTGCCTGCCGTCTTTAAGCAGTCCCACCGAAATGCAGCTTTGCTTGTAATCCCTTATAAAATTGGTGGTGCCGTCTATCGGATCCACAATAAAAGCATAACCTTTATCGATTCCGCGATGCACATCTTCCTCTTCTCCCACAAAAACCGCTTCGGGAAGAATCTTTTTAAGACCC
>AUXO016551540.1_pt1 | contig 24609 bp, 42 predicted proteins | sample 768731 | NCBI WGS metagenome assembly AUXO01 (sample SAMN02715735, study PRJNA202380) | gut metagenome | biome: sheep rumen | host: Ovis aries | place: New Zealand: Palmerston North | reverse complement strand
GTCTCTTTCTGAATTAGTTTTTTTCCAATCGGCTTTTTCTGTTTCATACTTCTCTTTAAAACTATCAAGTGCTTGGGCATTTCCAACGAGTTCATCTAATTCTGCTTCATCTTTTACACCATAACGATCATAGATATAACGGAAGGTCTTTTCCCTTGTTTCGGTTCTAGTACTTCCAACCATTTCGTTTACTTGGCTTTGAGTAAAAGATTTCGTAGCAGGCATTTCAGTAACACCGTTTTCTTCTACCTTTTCGACATTTTCGATAGGAGCCGATTCGCTTTCTTGACCTTCAACTTTCATTTCTTCATTTTCAGAAACAACTTCATTCGTAGGTTCAACAGCTAAATTAGCATTATCTACTTCTTCTTCTGTTGGCTTTGGAGCTGTTGCTAAATTCGGAATTTCAGTTTCGGTTTTTTCTTTTTCGACTTCTTCGGAAGCAGAAGTATCTTCGAGATTGTCGTCAATCTTTTTCCCTTCTAAAATTTCGGTTTTTTCCATTTCTTTACCTCACTGGATTTAGAGTTAGCGCATATAAATTATCATATGCAAACTTGGTGTAAGTCACCAATACCTTGCTTTAATTATAAACGCAATCAACAAATAATAAAATACATTTTACAAAAAAATTTTTTTATATGAAATATAACACCACAAAAATCTTAATTTCAATTAATTTTTTCCTATTCTTCGCATACATATATACATACATACATATAAAAATATAAAATATAGGATTTAAATAATCCAAATTAACTTTTTCAACAAATTAAATAAAATACTTGATTTTATTTAAAATAAATATTTATAATATGGATATGAACATGAAAAACTATCTAACTTACGAAGAACTCACACCCAAACAACAATCGATAATCAATTCGTGTGTAAAAATCGATAACAATTTTCAATACTTTTTTAAAATCATTGAAAACAAAATCGAAACTACAGATGCGACAAATACTTTGTTATGGAGCACACATTTCCGCTTCGTTTCTGTTCGTGTTTATGACGGAATGAATTTAATCGATAGTTTCATCGTGCCATTCAAACCCTTTTACATTCGAACAGATTACGAACTAGCGAGTTTAAACGAAATAATTACCGATGAATTGAACTTTCAAGAACAGGAGGAACAGGAAAATGAATTATTCGAAGCGTAACTCTGCTTTTACAATTTATTCAAGACCAGTAACAAAACATGCAAAGCAAAGATTTAAGGAAAGAACCGATGTTGCCGAAAAAGATTATTTAGAAGTTTCGCAAAATGCTTTTAAATACGGACATAAAATTAGAAAATTTACGGGAGAACTATACGAATATTTAAAAACCAAATCAATCGATGGGTATTCTTATACTGTTCGTGTGTATGAAGATAAAATATTTATTTTTGATACTGTTTTAAAACGACTTTTAACGGTTTACCCAATCCCAGAAGAATTTTTGCCTATTGAAAACTTTTTTGTTGATCAGAACAGTGCTAGACCTTGCATAATTGTAATAGATAGAAACAAATATCTTTGCGAGGGTGGAAATATTACGGATGATATCGCCTTAGCTTTGGAATTCAAAACCGAACAAAGATGTAATAATTACATAAAAAACGACTATGTACTTAAATTACTACAACGACAAGGGCATATAATCGAAGTTTTACCGTTATAATGTATGGTGTTATTACCAGAATTGGGGTAGTTAGGTGGGGGACAATTTATAACCCCACCCCCCTCTCAAAAAACTGACACATATACCGCCTAGTAGGGTAGGGGGTGTTGTGTGTTTTTTTATACAATCAAGACGAACATGATGCAATCGTTTCGTTCCGTGCTTAACGAACAGTCTCTGGAAGCAGTTCACATAAATCCTTATAAAAATATATTTTTTTGTTTTTAGGTATTGCAATGGTTTGTATATGGTGTTATAATATAAGCACTTAGATAAAAGGAGACAAAAAAATGTTGGTAAATGAATTGGCAATCAAATTAAGTGAAATGAAAAAAGGGACATTCCAAAAAGCGACTTGGAAAAGCGAAAAATATGTCAATGGTAAAAAATACGAGAAAATCTCAAATGGTGTTGTCCGTTTCGTAAAATACGGAAATATCAAAGGTGTTGTCGTAAAAGGTGTTAACAATGGTGAAAGTCAAATTATTCCAAATGTGTTATACCAAAGCAAAAACGGAAACTTATTAGTTCAAATGGCAACTACTAAAGCAAAAACACATTCTACCTATAAAATCAATGGTGTAGAAGTCGATAAAGCAACCTATGAAAACGATATTCCAAATAGCAATAATGGTGCGAGAATTGTGTTTAGAGTAAAACTAGAAAACCTAATAAGTTTAGGGAAATAACGAATTAGAGAGTTCCAAAACTCTCTTTTTTATTTTCATCATATTCCGTGCCATAAAAAACGTTGTTGTTTTTTTGCACAAACTGTTGACTGTTAATATGTATGGTGTTATAATATATATAAAGAAAGGTGGTAAGGAAAATGTTAGAACTTATCGAAATACCAAATGGTTGTTGCGAGAATGTTAATGGTACTATTTCAAATACATTTAAAGTCCCAACTCAAATCGTTGAAACTAAAATTAAAAAAGGAACAATGGTAAAAGTTTTAATGAATGGGTTTGTCTATCACTGCGAATTGTACCACAAAAACAAAAACTACTTATATTTCTACATTTATTAGGAGAACCATAATTAGGTTCTCTTTTTTCTTTCTGGTTCGAACCGTGCTAAAAAAGTGAGCGAGAGCAACTGTTCTGGTAAAAATAAATACTTGACTTTGTTAATAAATGGTATTATAATATAGACATGAAAGGTAGGAAAGCAATATGAAATTTAACATTGGTAATACTTACATCACTTGTGGTATTAAAGAAAAAATAAAAAACGATACAAATTTTTCCAAATTCGTTGCTAAATCATTGGCAAGACATTGTGATGGTGATTGGGGAGATTTATGCGATGAGGACAAGGATTTAAATGAACATGCTTTGCAAAATGGTGATGATAGATTGTTTAGCAAATATACTTATAAAAATGGTGAACACATTTACATCATTACCGAATGGGATAGGAGCGCTACGACAATTCTATTTCCAGATGAATATTAAATTGTTATTGGTTATAAGAAGGAGTGGTTGGAAGACCACTTCTTTTTTTATGTCGGAAACAACTGTCTGAGCATCTACCCCGTGCTAACAATCTTGATTATCCTGATCCACTTCAGCAGAATAGTCAAATTATTCACTTGACTTATTTGGTGTATGGTAATAATATTTATTTAGAAATGGAGGAAAACCTAATGGTTAAATTGCAAAAGACTACTAATTCGTTGAGAGGTGTTAGTGCTGATTATGAATGGGAAAACCAAACCATAGAGAAGGATAACTGTAATGGGTATTGGTATTGCACACCATTATTCAAAGGCATACAGTTTAATTCCTTAAAGGATATACGCAAAGCATTACAAATTTATGTTGACAATGGTAGGGTTAAGCCAAGCCAATATCAACTAATGATTAATGGTATAGACTGTTAAAGAAAGTCAAATTTAGAAGCAGTGGGTTGAATCCGCTGTTTTTTTCATCATCGCTTCTGACCGCACCGTGCAATGATGCCTCAATCTGCATCTAAAATTCCAGATTTGAAAAAGTTTACTAATTTGTTTGACATAAAATATATATAGTGGTAATATATAGATAGAAATGGAGGAAGTTCAATATGAAGGAAACTTCTGTAAGAGAATGGATTACTCGCTTCCTTAATAACGAGTTTCAAAGCAACGACTTCAAAACACAAGTTGATGCTGGTTGGTATGATTGGTTTTGCAAAACTGAATCATTGCGCAACAAAACCTATCGTATGGGTAGGATTGTAAAACAAGTCAAAGATGGTGGGAAAGTTGACTTGGATAATTGGTATGTCTGGTTTAAAAACAATTGTCCTTTAAATGGACCACTTTATGACGACTTCCGTTTTGCCTTATTAAAGACTGGCGATGTTATGTTCACAATCCAAATCGACTGTTGTTGGAACAAACACAAATACAGTGTCTATGGTAGAAAGCCTACTGAAAACGGTTATACAACTTTCTTTGAAGAGCCACTGTTCGAATGTGATAATTCCAGAGATTTAGTCAAATGGCTTAATACACCTTGGGAGAAATAACTATGGATAACGAAACTGTCGCTTGGTTAAATTTATTCTTGGCTATCATCACTAACAATGGTTATTATGAGAAGTTGAGATACTTCATGAAAAAACGCGGATACAATTTTGCTGATATGGCATCAATGTTAAATAATGAATACGAAGATGCACCAGATGGAATGTCGCCTTACCTTTATATGGATAGTTTGGAAGACTTACTAATGGATAAAGGCATTAAAGGCTTTCATGATATTAACGATATTGTGAATTACGTAAACGACCACTGTTTGTGGAAAGAAGCTTGGTAAAAAAATAACGGTTGGGAGAAATCCTGACCGTTTTATTTTGCGTATCCAGTCCGTGCTAGAAACCAGTCTGATCCCTGGTTTCGCAGCTCGAAAAATTTTTGAAGAAAGTATATTAAATCGCTTGACTTATTCCTTATATTGTAGTAATATATAATTGTCCAAAGGAGGTATTGAATATGACAAGAGGACAAATAGCAATTATCATGAAGTCAAAGGTTATGACTTCTATTGAATTTAACGGAGATATGTACATGCCTACTAAAAAATGGGCTGGACATGGTAGAACAGTTATCAACGCATTAAAGAGAGTTTATGACGTTGCTACTTACCAATTCGAAGTTGCGAAATTCAACAAAGATCACCATCATTATAACGACCGCGAAACACTAACTTATGAAAGAAGTTTAGATACTCTCGACTTCACAAAAGATTACTTCGATAATTGGTTCAGTGATTATGTTTACATCAAAAATTTAACTTCCCAAGATGTCGTTTTGAAAACAAACAAGACAGACAAAAACGGAAACGACATTGGAATTGTAGAAGTTGTCTTAAAACCAAAAGCAATAGCAGTCTTATGTTTTGGAACATTGCATAAATTAGTTGAAGCGAACAACGAACGATAATTTGAAGGGGCGAAGCGATTCGCCCTTTTCTTTTACGTCAGCTACTTGCACGGTGAGGGGCGGATCAGTCGTATCTTGGCTTCAACAAAAAAGTTTGAAAAAGTTTACTAAAATACTTGACTATATATTGTAGTATGATATAATTAAGGTAAGAAATGGAGGAAGTAATATGCATTTCACTACACTATTTATTCTCAAAGGTGAGAAACTTGAAGATTTATCTTCACAAGAAATCGAAAACCAATTTTGCGAAAGGTTCTGCAACTGTTGTGGCGAAACAAAGCCAAAGTATCAATATTGGTGCGACTGGTTCCAAATTGGTGGTCGTTGGTGTGATCCACTAAAAGCCAAGAAAGGGTTCCACTGCGAAAGGGGTTGGAGCAACGACAATGCCCCAATAGTTGAAGGAGAGTTCGCAGTCGCTCAAATCAACGACTTAACCGAAAAACTCCCAAGAGACATGATTTATGCGGTTGCTACCAAATCTCGTATTTATCTAAAAAGTGATGATTGGAATAGTGGCGAAGTTAACCTAGAGAAGTTCAATAAGTTGCTTGATGAAATCGACAATAAGAAGTTCGATGGTGTGATAGCATTCATTGACTGCCACGATTAGAAATCGAAAAGTCCGGGTGAGATATCCCGGATTTTTTCTAACCCTTCTACCGTGCAAAAACCTTCATCCTGATTTGGAAAAATTCTTCTAAAAAAGTTTACAATTTTACTTGACTTTATATGGTATTATGATATAATTATATTAAGAAAAGGAGAAAAGACTATGAATAGTTGGGTTAGTGCTATTATCGTTAATGACAAAGGTGAGAAAGAATTTCACCAATTCGATAACGAAGAAGAATTAAGATATTTCTTGGCTTGTAATGAAGACTACAAATTAGAAAGGGCAACATATCATGAAGAATAGAACGATTGAAGAAATACATGACAAATGGGTTGGACATAAAAAATTCGCTTGGTTTGTAGATACTGCCATTGAAGATGGACATAAGATAACTCAAATCAAGGAATACAATGAAAAGTTCAAATTCAAACTCGATGGTTATCCAATGGAATTTGACAAAATGCCAGACATAAGTAAAAAATGGCAATTAGATGTTTGTTATCAATTGTTGGAATACCATAAAAAATTGGAGGAATATCACAATGGCTAAAGTTGGAGATAAAATCAAAATTATTCACTTGTTTGATGAACCCTACAATTCGAATTACGAAGGAATAGAAGGAACGATACTCAAAATCGAAACCGATCCTTATGGCGAAATTAGATGGGGTGGCACTTGGGGTGGCATATGGATTTATCCGAATCAAGATACTGTTGAAATCAAAGGGTAGTCGAAAGATTACCTTTTTATTTCCTTCTAATAACCGTGCACGAAGCATCAATAAATTCAGCATCTAAATTTCTCGTTTTTCCGACTCAATGCCAAACTACAGTTTTCTGATCGTTGCTCATTATCTCGCCTCTGCCCCGTGCACAAAATTACAGCGGTTAAATTTATATAAACCTCTTGATAATTTATGTATATGGTATTATAATATAATTAAGAAAAGAGGTAAAACATATGAACAGAACAGAATTATTAAAAGCAATGGTAGAAATTAGAGATTATTGGGCAAACATTAATGCTCCAGATATCGAAACTGCGAAAGACAGAATTGATGGTGCAATATTCTCAATTTTATGCTTATTTGATGGTGTAAGTTCAATTAACGATTTTATGCCGATTAAGTTGGTAGAGGGAAATGCAACAATAACGACTGTTGGTGGACATGTAATCAATTCTGGTTGTTCTGAATTGCATGCAGACTACAGTAATTACAGATAAAAAGGTAGCGGTTATATGCTGCTTTTTTATTTGATGTTCCGTCCGTGCTTCTGCTTCCAGAAACATCAGGATAATTTTTGCGACAAAAACATTTGACATTATTTATATGGTGTTATAATATATTTATGTAGAAAGGAATGTGGAGTATGGAACTAGATAAAAACCAAATAAATAGATTATATATGGTGTTTGACTTTGATGAAGATGAGGAAATCGAAATGGCTACTTTCGAACATAATCGCCTAAAAATACATTATTCCGATAAGGATGACATTATTGGGTGTTATGAACCAGATTTAGATTTACACAATCAAGAGGACATCAATAAGTTGAATTTTATAATGAATGGTTTAGAAATAAAAAGAGACTAATAGAACTCGCCACTAAAACTCAAGGCGAGTTTTTATTTTCTGTATCCCACCGTGCCAAAACAGTTCCTGATCAAAATTTTAAAAAAACGAAATAAGTGTTGATATTCATTGTATATGGTGTTAATATATATATCGTAAGGAGTAAGTATTATGAAATACAAAATAGGAATAAAAAAATATACCGAAATTAATTACAAAGGCGACAATTGGGCAATAACTAACGATTATTGGACTACTGTTGAAGCAAATAGTGATAGGCAAGCAAAAATATCAGCAATGGATAATTTGTTGCCTAGAATTGCTAAAAACGAATGGTTTATTCGCAATGTAAAAATGTGGAAACATATTTTTGTAGATTTGAGTGATATGGTAATAGGAGAATAAGTATGGTTTGCTTAAAAGAAATTGTTAATTTATTTACCGAAGATATGTTAAGAATTATTAGTTATGATAATAAATTAATATCCGAAGAAAAAACATTAAATGGTTATGGCGAGTGGCGTAATTGGCTTAATAAGTATGGCGACTTGGTTATTAAAGAAATCACTATCAATAACGAAACTAAAACTATTGATATAAGAGTTAATGCTTACGAAAACGAACTGCAATAAGGTTGGGTAATTCCCAACTTTTTTTATTTTATTATACCCCGTGCTACACGACCTGTTTCTGGATTAAATTTTTTCGGATAAAAAGGTGTTGACATTTATCTTATATGGTGTTATTATATAGACAAGTAAGGAAAAGGAGAAAATAATATGTTAGTTTATGTACTTACAAGCAATTATGAAAATACCGATACAGGAGATTGTGATAATAAGGTTATTGGTGTTTATAAAAATGTCGAAGATGCAATAAAACGTTTCGAAAAAGAAGTTGAAGATGTCAAAAAAGACTTTAAAGATTACGATATTGAAGAAACTCGACTTGGCGATATGTGTTATAGCATTTGGGAAAAAGATGAATATATGTCTCACTACTGCCACATTGAAATTAGTTTAAGGAGACTAGAATAATGAAAGAGATTTTGTGCTTTGAAACAGTTCAATGTATAGTGTTTGTCTATGACAGTGAAAAACAATTCGCTGGTAGAAAACTCTATGTCGTTCAATCGCATCACAAGAAGACACAAGAAGACAACATTCGGTTTGGAACGAAAAGGCAATTAATCAATTTGTTGGAACAGTACAAATATAGTTTGGTTGGATACAAAAACAATTACGAAAGGTTTATGACCGAATTAAAAAATAGCGGACAATGATCCGCTTCTTTTTTTACAATCCCTACCGTGCTCAAAACTAAAACATTCGGTTTGAAATTTTTTTTAAAAATACTTGCATTATATAATTATATGGTGTTATTATATAACTGTCTCAAAGGAGGTATATAAAATGGGGCAATATTATAAACCATATATAAAGAATGGTAAAAAAATCAAAGTTTTTGACAATCGTATCGATGGTGAATGGGAAGGATTAAAACTAATGGAACATAGTTATTTCGGAAATCGCTATGTCGGACAAGTTGTTAACGAACTCTATTATCAAAAATGTAATGTTTGTTGGGTTGGTGATTATTACAACGAAGATGATTATTCTCAAATCAATTGTGATAAAGAAACCGTAAGAACTATTGGCGACTTGGTTTGGAACGACAAAACAAAACTAATCAAAGGTTCGATTCACACGAGCAGACGCTTGTTTAAATGTTTATTAGTTAATCACACAAAGAAGGTTTATATAAATTGTGATAAGTTTTACAATGCTAATAAATGGTTGGAACAATGGAAAAATGAAGAATATTATATGTGTGTAAATCCACTTCCACTATTAACTTGTAGCGCTTCACATAGTGGAGGTGCATATTATGGTGTTAATTCTGATAAATGCGGTATTTGGTTCAACGATTTATTAGAAGTGGTTGATAACGAACAATGGGAAATTAAAGGTTTAATCGAAAAAGGTTATTCTGAATTCGAAATTGAATTTAGAGAAAACTAAAAATACGAGGGCAAGAAAATTGCCCTTTTATTTTATGATCATAACCGTGCTCATCAATCCTGAAGCAGCTGAAAAATTTCATCGCTTGACTTTTAATACCACCTAGACTATAATACAAACTAAGAAAGGAAGGGAAAGCAAATGCCTACACCAGAATATTTTCAAAGGAAGAAGGCTTATATCACTAAATATCAAAAGAAAAATTATAGAAGCACCAACTTTAAATGTCGAATTAGAGAAGATGCTGATATCATTGAAAAATTAGATAGTGTTAAAGATAAAAGCAATTATATTAAAGGTCTTATTAGAAACGATATCAATAAAAACGGATTATAATAATATGATCCGTTTTTTATTTTCTATATCTAACCGTGCTAAAACTTCTGGAAAAATTTATTGTTGCATTTTTCTTATATGGTGTTATAATATTTATACAAGGTTAGGAGGAAAACAAAATGACTTTACAAAGCAAGGCACAATTAAACTTATTTCTAGCAATTATCGAAGAGAATGGTTATTACGAGAACCTAAGACATTTCGCCAAAAAAAACAAATACAATATGTTAAAAATGGCTGAAATGTTAAACGATGCTTACGACAAAAGTTCGCCACAAGGTATGTCTATTTATTATTTTATGGATAGTTTGGAAGATGCATATCCGTTAATTCTCAATCGAAAATTGAACATGAATTACATAAGCGATATAGTAGATTTTGTTTATGACAATCAGTTGTGGAAAGAATAATTAAGTGGGAAACAAATCCCACTTTTCTTTTCTGTTCTCTCCCGTGCTATAAAACAATCGTAAATTTAAAAGGCAAGTTGCAAAAATAAAATAAAAAAAGTTTAAAAAAATTGTTGACATTATAATTATATGGTGTTAATATATACTCGTAAGGTAAAAGAACGAACCTTATAAAACATAACAAGGAGGAAAAAATTATGTTGAAATTAAATCGTTTAAATCGTAATGGTGAATTAGTGGAATGCTTAATCGTTGTCGAAGACATTGATGGGTTAACCGAAAAGAAACAAGCACCTACCGAATTGTTTGATGACAATGGCAATTTGGTGGAAACAAGAGAAAATGATAGTATCTATCAAGTTCACTTTAAAAATGGTAGAGAAATCTATCTCAAAAAGAAAACCTATGATAAACTTGTCGGCATGTTAAAAGTTGAAACACTCTAAACCAAAACGAATTAAAAGGCACCCAAAAAGGGTGCTTTTTTTATCGCTGATCAAACAAAAATTTCTTAGCACGGAACATCCAAGAAACATCAAAATTACATCAATAAATTCCTCACCCGTGCTAATCTGGAATTTTCTGCTTCGACATTTTTTGAAAATAACCACTTTACTTTTATATGGTATTATGATATATTAATAGTAGCATAAGGAGGAAGAAATTATGTATTATGCAAAACAAGTAAATCCTGAATATCAAGAGGATAATCTATTCTATACCTATAAGGATAAGAACGGAAAATATCGTTTGGGTTGGAATGATGAAGTATACGAAAAAAATGTGATTATTTATGGAAACAACGACTACCACAATAGCACAATTAAGGAATTTGATAATCTGTTAAAAATCGAAGATTCAATTTATGAATACGAACTATTGCTTAACAAAAACACTAACCACTGCTACTGGGATAATGTATCGCAATTTATCAATTATTATCTCCCTAAATCTAATGGCAAAAAGTATTCTATGAAAGAAATCCACGAATGGAAAATATTATTAGAAGAATATTGGAAAATCGATGAAATCGCGGAAAAAGCACTACGACTAATGACTGGCAAAAACTGGAGAAGATTTAGAATGTCTGGTTGTTGTCAAAGAGACTGGCAATATGGTTTTGCTAGCGATGAAATAACTAACGGAGATATCGAATATATCGAAATGTGCTATTTTAATACTGGTTCGCAATATTTATTCTATGAATCTGAAGACGATTATAATAACGATTCTCCGGCAACAGAATATTATGTTCGTGACGAAGATGAATTAATTAAGCATGTAGGATGCAAAAGAAATGAAATCAAAATCTATAACTTTGCTGGTTATAAAAAAATACCGACTTATGAGTTATACGATGAATAAAAAATACCGGGTCGCCCTGATCCGGTTTTCTTTTATCGCCTCACCCGTGCTTAGCAGCTGGATTATATCCTGATAAATTTTTAAAAAAATCAAAAATAATTGTTGACATAGTTTATAAAATACTGTAATATAATGGTGTAAAGAAAGAGAGGGAATTAAAATGAAAATTCCAAGATGGTTCCTTAATAGACTTCACACTATTATGAAACATAACGAATATAGTGAAGACATGATTACTGTTACTGCATGTGACAAACAAAATCAATGGACGCCCACCGATTTAATTCTTCGTGAGTATTACAATAACGGTGGCGGTTCAAGCAAAGGTTTTCTAGGTATTTCTCGCAGCGAATGTTACCGTTGCTTCAAGTTTATCAAAGAAAACCAATCCGAATTAAAACAGTTAGATTATTATAACGAAACTGGATTTAATAATTTCGGATTTAAACTATGGGATAAATACATTATCCACTAACTTCGGTTAGTATCGTATATTCTCTACTTGGCGTTACATAATCTATACCTTACCTCACCTCACTTAACTTTACCCTCCAACGCCAAGAAAAAAACGGACCGGGAATTCCTGATCCGTTTTTCTTTTTTTATTCTCTACCTGATTTAGCACGGACCCACCACTTCCGCACCAATTTTCTCGTATCCTTAATATCCTGATCTAATTTATCCGTATCAAACATCGTTTTCAAATAATTCAACATTTTATCACGCTCATAATAATCTTTATACTGTTCATACGAATAACTCATCGGCTCTTCATACGGAATATACAAATTATGACTTTTCAACAGTGATTTAGCGCTGTGTCCCAACACCTCTTCGACACTCACTTCAATGAAATAGTGCTTACAATTAGGTCTCGTTACGAGATATACTGGTTCGCCAGTAACCCACTCAACTGTTTTTATGTCGTGATTCTTTATATATGCTTCAATCTTAGCACGGTTCACATCATCCGCATCCAACCGTTCTTCCCAATTTTCTGAAACATATATCTTACCTTCCCACTCTCTATGGTCTTCAGCAGGCTTTTCATGAGCTGAACACAAATAGAATATTCCCGTGCTTAACAGCTCTGTTAGCGCAGCATCCTTCCGCTTCAACTCATAACGATTCGCTACTTCGTTTTTAATTCTCTCCAACGGTTTAAACTCTTTTCTAACCGTTTCATAAACAATTTCTTTCCTTAACTTCAGCTCATCATCATACCCAATATCGTTTTTTTCGTACTTATTCGCCTTTCTAAGAGATGAAAATGTCTTCCTTGATATCCTAACATACCTACTGTACGAATCGTTCCATAACAGTAGCATTTCAGAACTGCCCAACTGCATATACTTACCAGTGTGTTGCAGATCATTTTTTAATATTTTCAAAATTTTCTGTTTCGGAGTTCTGTGAACCAACCCGTTACTGATAATAGCGAGTGCCCTGATTTCGTATCCGTAGAGCAGCGATTTCGTTCTGGATTTACTTAGCACGGATTATACCTCCGGTTTTTCCATCATCTCGTTATGTTCGTTATCCGCACCCAACTCTCCGTAGGCACCCTGATCTTCTGGATTGGAACCGAATAATCCGCCTATACCATCTGCCATACCGCCACTTTCCGACTTTTCTCGTTGTTTCTCAACCCAACTTAGTTCTTTACCAAATTCTTTCTTTCCGAGTTTATCGCCATATAAGTAACGTAATGCGGTTTCATCCGACATAATTCCAGCTTGCCAACCTGCGAGCACGGTATTTAACTTCGCCTCGAAACTCACATCCGCAAATTCTTCGTACTGCACGGAAATATCGTATTTACGACATGTAATCTTACCAGTATGCATTAATTCCCAAGCAACTAATAAATCGTTTCCTAAAATTTTCCACTCCTTAGTTTCTTCATTAATAGTGGTATTTCTGGTAAAAATCGTAACCTTTTCCTTCTCTCTTTGCGCCTCAGCATTATCTTTTTTAGCGATATCAATTCCGAGTGTCGCCGGCGACATAATTCCAGCCACAATATTCAACAAAATATTCGTTTCCTCAGCACTGTACTGCATAAAATCCAAGCGTGGCTGTGTAACCTGCACGGGACCTTCAGCTCCGAAACTTCCATCACCGTTTCGCCCACCTTTAAACATGATATATTTTCTATCAAAATCGCGTGGCATTATCGGCATACCAGTTTTTTCATCTTTTTCTAAATATTGAGTGTTAAAATACTCGTGAGTTGTACTTCTACGCACGGTATTAGCTGACTGACTGTGGCACTGATCCAAATCATCAAACAAATCAATCTTCCCTGTATATATCGACCTACCATAATTATCATCGTTATTATCTTCATAAATAATACTCGGACAACCCAAAAATCTATCGAAATTAGTAATAATGAATGTTGGTTTGGTATCTTTCAACTGTGGTAAATCAGTGAGTTTCATCGGTTTCAAAACATCACTGTCACCGTTTATCTGGAACAGTTCCTTCTCTATAATTAAGCACGGTACCACCTGTTTTAATCCAGTTCTGTCGTTTAAAACACTTCTTCTTTCAATTCTTCTCGTTTCGAACAAAATATAATTGTGTCCCTTTTCATCCTGATAATAGTCTTTATAAATAATCGCTATTAATTTACCAGAACGGAAAATAAAATCAACCGAATCAGCACGGTAATATAACAAAATAGGATTATCTGAAAAATCCAAATCCCAGTTAATCTTCCAAGCACCCCAACCTTCCACATATGTCAATGGTCTGGCGCGTTGAATAAGCATTCTGGCAAAATTATTCTCTTCCAAAATTTCTTGCAATCTATCATCGATTTTACCCAAACCGTCAGTTCCAATAAATATCTTAGGAATACCGATAATATTAACGAGGGTGTCCACAATATTGCGTGGCTGCCCAGAGTGAGTTCGCTTAATATCGTTCTCTGTAGCTGCAACTGCCCAGAAATAACTCTTCTTATTTCTGTTATATAACGGATCGGTGTTATAATCGATTGTCGTAGCACGGGTATAGAAATTTAATAGTTCATCCGCATCGCCCGTGTACCACACATTATATTCTTTTAATTTATCCTTTTTTATTTCATTAATATCGTTAACAAATGTAAGTCTATCCTCACGAACACGGGGATCTGTTTCGGAATCAATCAAACCGAGAAGACCTAATGCCTTCTGTCTTATGTATTCTTTAACTGTAATGTTTTTATTAGGCACGGTTTAGTCCTCCTCTGATTTGTTACGGTTCTCTTCTTCTAAAATTATATCTGCATAGTCTTCTTTGGTTTTATAATCGGCAATCGGAACATCTTTATATTCTTCTTTTACACTATTATTCCATGCATAAGTGAACAGTGGCTTGTGGTCAATATCAATTCCTTCCGCTTCGGCACGGGATTCAATAGTTCCACAATATTTGGAAAAATCCACACCGAACTTTATAACTAATCCGGGGTGTTTCTTTGCGATTGCGAAATATTCATCTTTAAGCGTGCTGTTACGGTGCAACCAACCTAGTTCCGGAATGCGCTTGCACAAACATCCCCAGTGTCTAGGACCAGACACATACACACGGAGACGTAACAAATCTTGACCAATTAAATATGGAAAATTTTTGCGACTGCGATAACTGTTTTTTGGAACATACTGAATCGAGTAGGCTCCTTTCGTGAATCTTAGGTCAGAATCGTACCGTAAAAATCGCTCTTTTGTGACCGGTTTATCTTCGATAGACACGAGGTAAAAATAAACTGGTTCGCATACGAACTGCTTTTCGGTTACAACGGGACTTTTATATGCTAATCGTGCCGTTCTTTTCCCATCCTTTTTTTCTAACTTTGCTGCCTTTATAATTTCCTTAATCATCTTCTTTGTCCTCTTCGGTTTCTTCTTTAACATTATTATTGTCAAAAACAATCTTGATTACATTTTCACTATCCAGTCTTTGAATAGCATTGTTAATAATATTTAAAGCACTGGGATTTCCTCTATATCCCAAGTCTTTCATTGCTTCAAAATATTCGTTTAGCACCATTTGTCTAACTGCTTCATAAACATACTTAAAATCATGTCCATAGTTCTCGTTGCACCACTCATCCATTTCCTTAGATGTCTTTTGGAACATCGTTGCTATTTGCGACATGTTTCTTCCGGTTCCTATCGCCCCTTCGAATTTATCCACAGTTAATTTATAGTCATCAAAAATACTTGCCATATTTCTATATTAAATATTTTCACCTTAAAATACCATACTTTTTATTCATTTCCTCTAAAACTTTCAAATCGTAATTTCCGTAACCAGCTTTACTTCTTAAAATTCTGTATTTCCATTTCACACCAGCTATTGATAAATCACATTTATGAACACGAATTAGTAATTTATGCAATTCCATAAACTCATTAAACCAGTTATGTTTGATACAATTTTCTATTATCGCATCTGCATTTTCAATATTTTGCAAATCCGTTTCTGTTAAATTCGTTATTGCCCCGAAAGGTCTTCCACCGTTTGAATGAAACTGTCTATGCTTTAACTTAATAGACTTACTATCCGTTTTATTCAACCTTCTTAAATGCGCTTGTCGTTTTGCTAAAGTCAAGGTATGAGTCGAAATATGGAAAAACCACTGTAAAAGCGAAACTATATAAAAAGTATCATCATCCAAATCCTTTTGTTCGACTGTTGTTAATAACTCATGATAGTAAAGTTCGTTTTTTTCATCTTCTGAATAATTATCTATCGCTATCATTCTCCTTAAATCCACTTCGGGAATTTTTATATTAAAATCGGGAAATTCAAAAACATCATTCGTTTTCAAAAATCGCATAGAAAATGAACGGTTAGGATCAAACTCTATTCCGTTAACATCGATTATTTCCGTTTCTGTTGGATTAAATTTATATTTTGCAAACAATCTACTCATACTGATTACCATTATAGTGGTTTTTCTCGAAAAGTCACGAGATTTTTCATTTTACAAAGTAACTCCTCCGTTTTTTTAATTCCAATTATTTTCATCCTATATTCTTTATTTTATACATACATATACATACATACATCCGCAAAGAATAGGAATTTTTTAATTCAATTTTAATTTTTTCTTCCTTATATATATAAATATATAGTCGAAAATTCTCTGCCAATTTTCCATTTTCCCATGAATTATTTATATTATTATATTTTTATTATTATTTATAATCGATATAAATATAATATATATAAATTAATTCGGGTTAGTTAGCAACGGTGAGACATCATATCATTAGCAGTTAATAGGCCGGTGAAGCCACAGTTAGAACAAGAACAGTTGTAATAGATATTGTCGGATGTTTTTAAGGTTCGTTTGAAAAAAAGTGTTTTATAATTTCCAGTAGGTTTTTGAAAATTAGGGTGAGATATTCCGCGGCGGATAGCACTCATATTCTGGTTATTTAAAATTGTTCCGTCTTCGAATTGAATAGTGACGTGCTGTTTATTATCGTATTTAATTACCTCGTAAGTGAAACCCGAACTAGATTTCCATACGGTATGTAAATTATCTTGGGTTGAACCATGTCTAACGGATCCCGAACAGAATAATTTGTAGCATGTTTTTTTACGATATCCGTCTTCGAATTCCACTGTTAAATTATTTGCTGTTTTATATTCAACGATAGTTATTTTTTCTCCGTTGGTAGTTAGTTTTGTTTCTCCGATTTTTGATTTAGCGAGGGCATTTTTAGAATAAATTTTTTTCGTATCGAATAATTTGGTGGTAGTTTTTTTCGTTGTTTTATTAATTCCGTCATCGATTTCAACGGTTATATTACGATAGTTGATATATTCGATAATTGTTATTTTTTCTCCGTATTTATTGATGAAGGATGAACCGACACGATTAGATATTATGTTATTTGTTTTATATTTTTCGAAAGTGAAATTGGGATTAGTTACTTCACCGTTTTTTATATTTCCGTAATAACGGTTTTTAACGATTGTTCCGTCTTCGAATTGAACGGTGACATGGTATGTATCGATATATTCGATAATTGTTATTTTTTGGCCGTTGCTCGCAGTGAATGTTTGTCCGATATAATTTTGTTTGCAGGTTTGGTTATTTTTCTGGTTATGGTTTTTGCATCTCTCAGCCACAGAAAGATTGTTAACTGTCCCTGTTTTAAAATTTTGATATTTGCATTGTTTGATTGTTTTATTTGTATCGTTGAATTGAACGGTTATATTTTTATAGCTGATATAAGAAATGATTGTAGCGATATAACCACACTGCTGGAGTTTGGATTCACCGGTTCTGTCGTGGTAATTCATAATAAAACCTCCACTATTTTTTCGGATGTTAAATTCCAGATTTTAGCGATTAAATCCAGTCCCTGTTTTTTTAGTTGTTCGGCATCACCGAGGGGGTAGTTGAATTTATTTTGTTTTACGAGATTATAAAAATATTGATTGAATTCGTTTTTTGAATATCCGTATGTTTCGCGGAGTTCTTTGTCTGAAATTGGGAAAGGTAGGTTATTTTCGTGGCACCAGAAACGGAAATGATTAGCGAATGCCATTTTACAACGCTGAAGCATCGGTTCGGCTACGACTTTTTTGATTAATTGTTTATAAGTTGCTTCGAAACCAGTAGAAATAAAATCGGAAGGTTCGATAACATTGCAATTTCTCCACCACTTATCTCGGATTGTATCGGTTTCTTTATCATAATATTGATTATTTGGAATCCGAATTATTTCTCCAGAATTTGTTTTGATTTCATAAGTATCAGAATATGTTCCGTTAGAGATAGCTTCGAGTTTTTTTCGTTGAGAAATAGAAATAACGGTATCTCTGTCGTAAGTGTCGAATAAAGAGTGTCTGTCGATATTATCTACGATATCGAATACGATACAAGGTCTGTCGCTACCGGATGATAATGCTCTGCCTAATTGCTGGATATATACGATATCAGAGTGTGTGCAACGGTACATAAAAATTCCCGTTAAATCAGATAAGTGATATCCCATATTTAACATATCCACACAGAAAATGAGATCGATTGTATTTTTTTTCGGTTTTAATGAGTTTAATTTATTTGCATTTTCGGTTGTTTGTTTATTTTGTGATGTAATAGTTAATATATTTATTTTGTATTTTGGAAATGCTTGGTGAAACCACTGTTTTACTTCGTTATATTTATTATCGATATGAGAAAAACCGTTAAAAAAACAAATAAATTTAAAATAATTATCGTTAGGTCGGATTTCCGAAATTCCCGCACGAATAATATTTTCGATATTGTATAAATTAGCGATTTCGATAATTTTTTTATCGATTGTTTTAATATCGAAATCGGAATATTTTTGAATTTCTTTTTTGACATCGTTATTTATTTTATCGACTGGATTATGAGTGCAGAATACATAATAAGGTTTTTGTAATAGTCCGTCTTGAAATGCATTATGTAGGGTATATTCGTAGACATTGATACTGTCGCAGAATTCATCGATTACATCGAAAGCATCCATACGATTGGGGGTTGCTGAGGCTGCTACGAAATGCGATTTTTTATTATTGTTTAATAAGTTTTTTAAAGCAGTTTTAGTTCGAGTTGCTCCGATTCTGTGACATTCGTCTGCGATGATTAAATCGTAATCGAATTTGAAATTAGATAAACGGATAAGTTTCATGTATGACATGAAATTAATGTTTCCGATTGAATCTGATTTATAATCGATTGTTTTTAAACTGATATTATTTTGTATGCAATAATTTTTCATCATTTCTGTTTTTAATTTTCTTCCGGGATATAAAAATAAGACTTTTTTATATTCGGAACACAATTTTACAAGCATAAATGATTTTCCGAAGCCCGTTCCTCGGACTAATGCGGTTTTTCCGTAAACGGATAAGTTGTGTTTTAGATTTTCGTAAGTTTTTTGTCTTTCATCCATATTTTTTTGCCTCGTTTCGATAATATATTAATTCTTAAAATAAACTTTGTCAAGCATTTTTTTTGACTTATTTATAAAAAGATATCCGATACTAGGATACCTTCTTTTTTATTTTTCGATTTAATTCGGTTTCTAATGCTACTATATTATCATGCTTTTTTTGTTGAATTTTTAGGCGGATTGCATCGTTTTGTTTTTTCCACGCTAAGTATTTTACACACTTACCGTGGCAATCGAAAGTTCGTTTTTGACAATCTTTGCAAGGACAAGTTTCTAACATTTTTTGCCCCCTAATAACATAGCATATTTATGTTTTAATTTAGCATATTCGATAGTTATTTTTTTGAGTTGTCCGACTTTTGTTTTGTATTTTCGATAGGAAGGGCGGTTAATACACGATAGGAGTAATTTTCTATCTGTAATTCTGTCGCTAGGTTCTTCACTGTCTAAATCGTTGAGTGCTTGAATATATTTATTCATTGTATATATCTCCTAAATAATCATCTAAAATTTGAATTATAACATCTGATTTGGAACGTCCGGTTTTAAGGCATAAATAATTTAATTTATCTGCTATTTCTTTTGGGACACGTGCTGAAACGATAACTGTTGAAGAATGAATTGGGTATTTTCGTTTAGTAATCATGAGATTAATCATCCTCCTCTTCGCCGAATAAGCTGATTTGTTCGTTTATTTGTTCGTTGATTTGTTCATCAAGTTCTTCGCTAAAATCTAATAAATTCATTTCGCCTTTTTGGTTCCATCCACTAAGACGATCTTTAGCGATTTCGAAATACTTGTCATTGATTTCAAATCCTATATATTTTAAACCGAGTTGTTTAGCGGCAACGGCTGTAGTTCCAGAACCAAGAAAAGGATCGAATACAATTCCGTTAGGTGGACAAGCATGTGCGATATTCTGTCTCACAAACTCTAAAGGTTTACATGTCGGATGTCCGTAATTGTTTTTGTCTAAAACATTTAATCCACTAACATAGAATTTGTGCTTGTGATCATAACCATCGTTGAGTTTTATTCCGCTTTCTCTGAAATATAAACAATATTCAATATCGGGTAACCATGTATTGTTTGTAGCTGGTGTTGGATTATTTTTGCCCCATACTAATATTTCATAAAAAATTTCTCTGTTATTTTCTTTTGCCCAGTTAAGATACCAGTTAGCGATATCGAATAATTGTAGTTTACTGCACCAAATAAAAGTGTTTATTTTTGGTTGGATACGAACAAATTCTTCTAAAATGCTATAATCAAATCCTCTATCGATTTTCGCTTCGGCTAATCGATCCGCATTAGCACGAATTCGTTTTGCGACATCGCTTGAACCACCTCCACCCATTTGATATAAGTAAGGTACATCCGTATAGATAAGGTCAATACTTTTATCTGGAATTTCTTTTATTAATTTGTATGAATCTCCTAGATAAATATTATTTGTTTGTAATTTCATAACTTATAACACCCCCTTTTTCTTTAACCAATAAAGGACACCAGAACTCGATATTCCAAACCACTCGGCAATTTCCCTTATATAGAACTTTCCTGTCTTATACATAAAGATTAGTTCTTCTATATCTTCATCAGTGAGTATGCGATAATGCCTATTAGTGTTATTACCAGACATATTTTTCTTCTCCATAGCAATCCTTAAATCTCAAACATTCTCTACACGATTTTACTCTTCGATTTTTTATGCAATTTTGAATTTTTTTTGATAATTTTGAAACTTCTTGTAAATCGGTTCCTTTAATAAAATTTCTTCTTTTACTCATTTTTTATTTCCTCAATGTATTCGTATATAATTTCTTTAATTTGATTTTGTTCTAATCCAAATAGCTTACCAATTATGGCAATCAGACAAGTAACAACAATAGAATCACCTGCACAATGGAAAATGGCACTGTCTGTCAAATCATATTCATACATATGTTCGGTATCTATATCTTGGAAACCCATCAACCTCATCGCTTCCTTCGGAGTTAATTTTCTAATTCTAAAGTCTTGCTTTACTACTGGTCTATCTATCGTATTTAAAGTAATAGACAAATCTTTATGGGTTCGTGGACCATGACCGTAACCATTTGGGAATGTTGTTGTTGCCATGTCTCCTTCGTTAAATTTATCGATTATTTCCGAATCGATATATCTACGAATATTTCCATCTTCGGTAAATAATTTGGCTTCGGTTTCACTAAATTCGCAAACACCGACTTCGCAAGTTGTTTTTAAGGTTTGGCTCATTCCGTATTGAACATTCCCTCTTTGGTGATGCATGCGACTAGAAATATTTATTCCATCTCCTTCATGCGCAATGCGATATCCATCTTCTGTATTTTCTTTAATAAGGATAGTGGCAGAAGATGTAGTTGAACCAGATTGCGCTGTTTGAGTGGGTGCCAAATCGGTTAATTCCGTTTTATTATATGGATTAAAAAATTCTGGAACGAGACCACCGTTTTCTGATAAATATTCTTCGTATTTTTTGGTTACAAAGTCATCGACAATTCCGACTTTTAAACCATTTCTTTCTGCTCTTAATGTTGGTGCATCTTCAGTGAAAATTCTTTTTTCTCGATTTTCGTATAAATCATCAATAATAAAGTTGTCTGTTACTCTCTGTCCAGCAGCAGTTGTAATACATCCAGCCACACCAGACTCATTGGTTAATTTTAGAGAAGATTCGAAACGAGATGAACGATCAAATTTAGATTTTTTTTGATTTATTCCAGTTAAATAATTAATCATTTTCTGAGATAAATAATATTTCTTATCTACCTTATTTTTATCTTCTAAAAAATCTTTTAAATTGTATTTTCTTGGAATAGGTCTGGGAAATTTATAATTTAAATTTTCGCCTAAAATAGAAACCATAAAAGTTCTCTCTCTGTTCTGTGGTATTCCAAAATCTTTTGCATTTAAGTCTGTATAGAAATTGCAATACCCTAATTCCTCCAAACGAAGCATCCATTTTTCAAAATTAGGATAATCTTTTTCGGAATGGATAGCAGGAACATTCTCCATAATTAATACCTGTGGTTTTTCAGATAATTCTGTTAAAATTCTCTCTACTTCCCAAAGTAAACCTGAACGAGTTCCACCTTCTGATTGCGAAATATCCATTCCCTTGCGAAGACCAGCTAATGAAAGATCTTGGCAAGGGAACGAGTAAGTTAGGATATATTCATATTTATCGGTATCGACTATTTCTAAATCTTTACCATGAACATCCATAATGTTTAGTAAATTATGATTCGCTATGCAATTATTATAAGCATTTTTTATCCATTTTAACGGTTTCTTAGCTAACTGTTCTTCGCTTAAAGGTTTGTTATAGTCCACACTAATTCCGTTAATTCTAGCAAGCATTTCTTCTTTTGCTTTGCCTTCGGAATAGTCCGTAAAGTCTCTATTATGAATAGCATTACAACCGATAATTGAATTATAAGCCCACTCGCAAGTTTTATAGGATTCAACTGGAACATCTAAGCAATCACCTAAGAACTTTAGTGCTTTATATTGTGCTTCAATACCAGAGAAAAATGAAATAAGACGAACTGGTTTGGATATTTTATATTCGGTTAGAAATTCATCGAATAGTGATAATTGTTCAAAATCATCCATTATTTTCTCCTTCATTTAATCTATTTAATTTCATTTGTATGCGATCTTTCTTTTTTTGAGAATAGTTTTGCCATCTACCGATGATTGCCCACCATTCATAATTGATTTTTAGTTCAACTAAGCCATCTTTGATTAAATCGTTGATATAATCTTTGACTTTGCGACCTCTACCATCTTTCCAAGGATAATCTACATATACGATCCTTCGTGTATCGTTATAATAGCGAACATCACAACCTAAATCTTTTAATGCTTTGCTATAATTATCCCCACATTGAGCAAAACCATATTTGATGAGTTCTTCTGGTTTTATATCTTTTTTAAGATAATAAGATTTCATTTTAACTATCATAATGATTCCTCCACATAGCAAAAGTTTTGTGGTGCTTTTCTTAATAGATATTGATTTTGAATAAAATGAGGACTTATTGGAAAAGGTTTTCCTTTTAAACTATTTACGAGTGCTTCATTATAACCAACCTTATAGAACTCACTTAACTCTTTTGGTTTATCAAAGATTTCTAAATCGCTAATGTGAATGGCATAACCATTTTTCTTATTTAAGTAATTTTTTAATTCGCAAAAGCCTAAACAACATTCATTAAGAAAATCACTGAACCCTTGTTGCTCTAATTGATAGACACCTATTTGCCACGATATTTCTTCCACCTTATAGCAACGGAACTTGAATACGACTTTGCCACTATAATCTTCACTACAACTTGCTAATGGTCTTTCTTTTTTCCAAGTATTGCCATTACACCAACCTTTGAAAGATACATAATGCAAACTTTCGTTTTTCGAGCAATACCAATAAATATCGGCAAATCCATATTCATCAATGAGTTTTCGAATTGCACTTGCGAGTGCTTTGTTTTTTCTAATCTCTTTGGTTTTATCGCCATTCATTATTAAGGCAGACCATTTAGGTTTACCACTAATCATTATCGCTTTCATCAATTTCTACCTCTCTCTCTAAATTAAATGTCTTTTCTTCTTTATCAACCATTAATTTTTCGTATCTACAATAATTTCCATATTTCAACGGACAAACACTACAATATGGTTGTTTGTTGCATATCTTATCACACTCTTTAATCGTCAAATCTTTAATCTTCTTTTTCATAACAACACCTCTTTCAATAAATCAAATTCTTCTTTGGTTAATCTATTAGTTGTAAAATCTTCTTCTCCTTGAATGAAATAACCATTTTCATAATAATAAAATATCCATTGTTCATAAGTGATGTCTTTCCAGTCTTCAAACGTATAAAGGAAATATTCAACATTAACCCTTTTTTCTTCAATGATTTTTAATGCTTTGAGTTCTCTTGGAAAGCAAGCTTCTAATATCCAATCTCTAAAAAGAATTCTCTCTTTTTTATCGAGTTCCTTTCTTAAAATAAGTCCAATAGTGCCTGACAAAGACACATCTCCCTTTTCGGAAACCTCGACCTTATTGTCTTTAATTCCAAACTCAATAGTTTCTTTGATGATTTTAATTAAATTATCTTGTTTTTCATAATTTTTAAGAGTAGTAAAAATGGTGTCTAAATCTTCTTTGCGACCTTTATATCGTTTTGAATTTTGTTCTAATCTTACAAATGC
>AUXO016037569.1_pt1 | contig 24618 bp, 23 predicted proteins | sample 768731 | NCBI WGS metagenome assembly AUXO01 (sample SAMN02715735, study PRJNA202380) | gut metagenome | biome: sheep rumen | host: Ovis aries | place: New Zealand: Palmerston North | reverse complement strand
ATCTTACTCCTTAGCTTATATATCTTCCATCAGCCTTCAAACATCAGCCATCGTCAGGTCCCGATGCTTGTCTCGCTCGCCTTGGAATTCTCAACTATTGATTATTGCTGACTCCTTTTATTCGTGAAACAGGTACCCGTCCCCCCGTTCCTAAAGTATCCTTTCCCTCCGTTTTCCTTAAATATAATTTTTACTCGCAGTTCTTCTTTCCACTTATTCTTGCTTTTACGCCATTAACGATTGTAGCATACCACCCTTTAACAGCATCCCAAGGAAAGATGGAAAACTGCATCATATTATACTTTGTGTATACCCCAAAAGATATAATGTTAGAAACAAAAGCCGAATGATTCTCTTTATAGCTTCTATCCCTACCGTGACCAAAATTACCAGATTCCATAATCAATGTCAAGATGCGACCAGCCTTTTTCTTCCACTTGATTTCATCAGAAAATAAGGGCATGGCATCCACAGGCATCTCTAAGTAATAAACGGCAAAAGCAGCGAATGCCTTCCACTTTGGCATCATTCCCATCTTATTGAGACGAGTTTCCAATAATACTTTATCTATCTCAGTACGATATATCCATAGAAGCCTACACCAGTCACAAATCTGTCTCAGGCCAATACCTCCTTTAAAAAAATGCTGAAGAATATGTGCAAACACGAAAACAACGTCCTCATCCTGGGCTGGCAACAAGACATCTACAGTATCATTTTTCCATACCCTCGTTTTCCCAAATTGAAATATCTCTCTTTGCACTTCATCCAACAATCCATCCATTTGTATGTGATGATTAGTGTGGAGTGTTCCGTGTAATTCCACCAACCACTGGTCTATGGTTAGACCTAAATGTAAGCGCCCTTTATCCTCTTCATCCACAACCAAAGCCAAAGGAGTAAGATACACTTTTGCTTTCTCATAATTCTCGGCATCCAAAAGCAGGTCCACATCACCACAGGCTCTCCACAATGGCCGGTCATAGCACTGAGCTATACCCTGCCCTTTAACCAATAAGGTATAAATCCCTGCTTCCCACATCTTATTAACCAGTTCACCGATAAAGGCATTCATTTCTTTGTTCTGCCGCTCCAGCATCTGGATTTCACCAATCCACTGTAGCAACATTATCTTGGGTGGCCTTAAGTCGCTTGGCAAACAGTCTATCCCAGCGAGTACAAGTCCCAATACTGACTGTTCGCTTGCAAGCTGGTACACCTCCCCCCAGTCCACATCAAAGCAATCATGGCCCATCAAGTATGAAGCACGAACTGTCTTGTCCTCCCAGAGCCCTTCTTTCAGCAATGCTAAGAACGTCTCTATCGTTTTCTTATCGTAATTCACAGCCTTATTTCCAAATACAATTCATTATCTGGCAATTCCTTAACCACCTTCACATTGCTGGCACTCAACGCAGACTTGTACGAAGCAACATTATCTTTTGATACGGTTTCAAACAACCTCAGCCCGATTCCAAAGCCTACCTCATTCAATATCTTATTCATGGCAGTACCTAGACCTTTTCCACGACAGTTAATGTCAACCATTCTCCCACGGAACCCTTGTCCATGGAAGAAACACCTATTAAAGCAATAACCTGCAATATTTTCATTCTTTTTATCCAATAACACATAGCCAAGAAAGGCTCTATTCTTTTGCAGTCGCTTGATGCTTTTCTCATCAAAACCGTGTGGCTTAAAATAAGTATATGCTTCCTCTGGTTGTTGTTCAAAGAACTCTGACAACAATTCGGCTGGCACATCCCTCATCTTCAGGATTACATATTCCTTTGGAACAGTTGTCAATTTGAGCTTCTTCAGTTTTTTATTATACCTCATGTGAAATATCACTCCATTTATCCACTCGATGATATTCCAAAGCCAACTCAACTTATCTCTTAGGACATGGGCTATTTTATATAAATCCATCCCAGCTATTATTTCTTGTAAATCTCTTCGAAGAAATCAACGAACTGATCACCCAATTTATTCCTATCAAACTCTGTCTCTGCCAGATGCCTTGCATTCTTAGAATACTCAGCCAACGGTGCATTATCAACCATATCTATCAATGCATCAGCAAATGCCTGTGCATTGTCAGGCTTTACTACCACGCCACAGTTATTTTCCTTAATCATACCAGCCAACCATCCTGGATAGTTATTTATAACAGGCAATCCGGCTGCAATATAATCAAAGAACTTATTGGGCGAAGTTCCATAATAGAAAGCAGGCACATTCTTAAGCACCATCAATCCAACAGTAGCAGAAGCAACAATCTTAGCTAACTGCAGTTTAGGTATTGGTTCATAGAAAAGGCAATTATTTATTCCCTCCGCCCTTACACGCTCCAAAAGATGCTCTTTCATTTTACCCTTACCAATAAAGGCAATCTTAATATCCTTGCGTCCTTTCTCTTGCACCACCTTTGCCATATCAAGTACAGCATCCAGTCCGTTGGCTAAGCCATGAGCACCTGTAAAGATGGCCACCTTATCATTTGCACCGATATCATCCAATTCAATAGGGCCTTTCAACGATGGCATGAAAATATCAAGGTCGCAACCATTGGGCACCATGGCAATAGGTTTATTCTTCTGACTGCGTTTCTTAATACCCTCACAGATACCAGGCGAAAGTCCGATACATCCATCAGCCTTATGATAGCTTAACCACTCCAAAATGCTCATACCGCCTATAAAGAACGGGTTCTTCATACCAAGAGCTTTTGGCAGTTCAGGCCACAAGTCTCTTACCTCAAAGATAAATTTCTTTTTCCTGTGGAACATCTTCATGATAATACCAGGAATGCCCGCTGTCAATGGCGTTGAAGAAGCAAATAACACATCAAAATCCTCCTTCATGGCAATCTTTACGCACTGCAAAGCAAAAATACAGAAGGATCTAGCTCTCGATACGACCCCCATATTATTGCTATAAGGAACAGATATCTGAATCACATCTATTCCATCCACCACGCCCCTGAAGATGTTCTTTTTGTCGGTAGCAGGCAGGTCTATCTTAGCATTACCCTCCAATCCACAAACCATTGTTACCTGATGGCCGTGTTCTATCAAACGTCTTGCCATCTCGTATGACCGCGTTCCCCATGCCTGAGTGGGCAGCGTAAAATACTGATGCAAATACAATACTTTCATGCGTCTATTTTTATCGTCGTAATTATTTTATTCTCTTTTGTTTGGAATTCTATCTGTGATATAGGTCGTTTCACACCATAGTAGTCAGAAGTCCAACCTTCTTTCTCAACTCTCTCTCCATCCGACTCAAAGTTCAGGTTTTTGTTCTGGTTGAAATCCGCATGCCACAGCTGCCGCTTTACCATATCAGTAGGAGCGCCCTCTACAGTATCTGTTATTACCCATTCTGGCACTCCCATTTTTTTCTTTACTACACGTTGTATGGTTATACCATCGGCTACCTGCTTGAAAGCATTCACTTTCCCTTCAAACACATAAGCATCATTCTCTTCGTGCATTGATGCAGACAACAACGTTGGCGGGTAGAACCAGATAAAGCGCAAGCCCTTTTGCATCTGGTCAAAATCACCAAGCATTAATGTATTGTGGGCTTCTGTACCTGCAAAATAGCGCACTATTTTATCATCTGTATTGTACATATAGGAGCCGCCATCCATTAGTACATTCTGCCCCTTAAACCAAACATCAAGATGTAATTGGTCTGTACTACCATTAGTCTTAAACAGTCCACATCGTATAAACGATAAATAATCTTTCTCTCTAATAAGATAATAGCCCGATTTCTCGAACTTCACCAATCCATACTGCTTTTCTATCCTATCGAATGTTTTTCTATTTTGCGGTATATGATAACCTATCCACTGAGCATCCTCCAAGAAACCTTCATAGAGCGAGTCGCCTGTCAGCAATCCATGTAAAGCGTCCAACTGTGGTCTATAGTCCCGATAGTCATTATCTGACAATGGAAAGAATAAAGCCCCATCATTATTGCCATAGTTAGGCAACCACCCATTTGTAGGTTCCTGGCACTGATACAGGAAATTTAGAGATTTGTATGCCTTTTCATAAACGAAGTCACTAAACTTTTCATCATGCTTATCAGCAAGTGCAAAAGCGTATGTCAACAATTGTATCACCACACGGTGATAGTTCACGGAGTCCTGAATGAATGTACCATCATCCTCTATTTGATAGGCAATCTCCTGTTCAAACCATTTCTTACCTTTTTTCTTCCACGAACTTGAGCCCTTCATCGTCGGAAACATCATTCCCATCAAATAAAGAGTCAAAGTCTCTGTGATAGCATGATTATTCCTAACCGCAATTCGCGAGAAATTGATATTCTTCATCACATGGTCTGTCTGCCAGTAGATGGATGTTATAATCGTATTCCATCTATCAGCAGTCAAAGCCTCACTCTTACGGTAGTAGTTGAGTGCAAACAACCAGTTGAGTATGCGAATACTTGTTTCTTGACTGCATTTATAATTGGGGCCACAATTTAGAGGATTCTTATCAATCCAATCCAGAATCTGTCCCAAGACGAAATCAGAATGGTCTTCTTCAAAATGATAATCGTAACGACAAACCGTCTGTAACCATGAGAAACGGGATTTTTCCCAAACGAACTTAATATCACCTGCATCTTGCGAGAAATCGTTGACTTTCGTCCAATGCTGATGGGCATCATAATGGTATCCAGTTTCTGGATTTGTCATCCAATCATAATCAAACCCAAGCGGTTTCCAAGTTTTACTGAAGTACAGGACATCACCTTTCAGGATATGATCCATCTTCTCTTTCAGCTCAGGAGCTTTGTTCTTCGCGACTTGGAGATTATCTCTATCCTCAAATAACCACCCGCCCTCCTTCTCTCGCCATTCTGCCAGAGAAGGGATGTTTACGGGTTTCAGTTCCGTCGGATATTTGCCCACAAGCATACCTGTTCTTCGTTCGAACTCATACTTCGACCGAAACAGTATATACTGCAGACTTTTACTGCGTAAAACTTTGTATCCAGTCTTTATGGATGGCATCCTTCAATCAAAAAATCATTAGTCAACATCTACCCAACGATTTTCCTTCAAACTGGTAATGCAGGCAAACGAGGTTTTTGTGGCGTTCACCAATTCGTCAAAGGAAATCAATGGTTCGCCACCAGTCTTAGTGCGTTCATTGAGCATAGCAAACTCTGCAGCATGACCTTTATCCATGCTCCCCTTCATTTTACTAAAGCCCTTAAAGCCATAACCTTCAAGTTTGCGCCAGTTATCAAGCACCAACACCTTCTCCTGATAGAACACCTCAATACGCTCTTTGGGATAGGCCTTTGAGCCATTTCCAAAGTAATTAACCACAGCATTCGAGCCATTATCATAGCGAAGCAGGATACTCATATTGTCGCTATTCTCCTCTGGATTCTCACCAAGAGCATTTACGCAAACAGCAGTTACCTTACCACCTGCGAGGAAAGAGCAAAGGTCAATGAAGTGACAGCCTTCGCCAATGATACGTCCACCACCTATCAGCATATCATGTACCCAAACTTCCTTCGGTATAAAGCCTGCATTCATTGTGGCAACAATATTCTTGGGACCGTCGCCAAGCAGTTGCTTCATCTTCACTGCAAATGGCGAGAAACGACGGTTGAAACCTGCATTGATGGTTACTCCATTAGGAGCATTCTTGTATGCCTCTATGATAGTATCTAACTCTTCCTGATTCAGGCAAAGTGGTTTCTCCACAAAGATACTCTTTCCTGCATTCAGCGAATCAAGTATCATCTTGCAATGGCTGTCATGACGGGTTGTGCAGATAACCATATCAACCTCCTTATCATTAAGGATGTCCATATAGTTGGTAGTAGCGAACTCCGCATCAATCTTCTTAGCCATCGTTTTGGCCTCAAGACCATTGGTACGTGCTGCCACATATTTCACATGGGCATTGCACTTCTTCAGGTTGGGAATAACGGTAGCACCTGTATAGTTACCAGCACCGATAATACCAAATACACCTTTTCCGCCCTCCATCTTCTTGTCAGAGACAGGAACTGTAGAACCCTGTACAGGTGTATCAGCATACTTGATTATCGAAGCGATGGAACCACGCTTACGCATATCACCATAGATCTCATTGTAATTCTCCAAATCTACCTCTTCGGTGATAAGCGACTTTACATCAAGTCCACCATTACTGATAGCCATTAGAATGGTCTCAAAGTTTCGCTTTTCAGTCCAGCGAACGTATGGCAATGGATAATCAATACCCTTGTTCTCATAGTCATCGTCGTAACGTCCAGCACCGTATGAACAAGAAACTTGGAACGAGAGCTCCTTTTTGTACATATCATCGCGACGGATGTTCAACCCAATAACACCAACCAGTACAATACGACCTCGTTTGCGACTCATTTCACAAGCCTCATGAATAATGTCATCGCTCTTTGAAGCAGCTGTAATCAACACACCATCGGCACCAACACCACCTGTGGCATCCATCACATACTTCACTGCATCTGTTCCCTGACCTGGATTAATCGCATCTACGCCGAAGGTCTTGGCTAGGTCAACCTTTTGCTGATCAAAATCAGTACCAATCACTCGACAGCCATTTGCTCTAAGCAACTGGGCTGCAATCAATCCAATCAAGCCTAATCCAACTACAACGATGGTCTCGCCCAACTGTGGATTCAGGTTACGAATACCTTGCAAGCCAATAGAGCCAATCACCGTAAAGGCAGCTTCCTCGTCCGTGATATCCTCAGGCACCTTAGCACAGAGGTTCTGGGGTACACAGACATACTCTGCATGGTTACCATTTGAAGCCACACGATCACCTACAGCAAACTCTGTAACGCCACGACCAACAGCAATAACCCTACCCACATTGCAGTAACCAAGAGGCAGCGGCTGACCCAACTTGTTGAATACAGCCTCCAGAGTTGGCTGCAAGCCATCAGTCTTAATCTTATCTAATACCTGCTTTACTTTGTCAGGTTGCTGGCGTGCTTTATCAATAAGGTTTGCTTTACCGAACTCCACAAGCATACGCTCTGTGCCAAGTGACACGAGCGAACGCGATGTTTTGATTACTACATAGCCTGCCTTTACTTGAGGAACGGGTACTTCCTCAAGCTCGGTCTGGCCGCTCTTTAAATCTTGAACTATCTGTTTCATATATTACTTCGTTTCTTCTATTTCATAATATAATTCTAGCAATTTCTTTGCACCATCTTCTATCAGCACATCTGACTTATTTGATGTATGTAGACATTTCTCAAATGATTCGCTATCAGAATATTTAAACGTTGACACTCCGTTAGGCCTATCTACAGCATCAGAACACAACGTGGGAACTCCTAAATATAGGGCTTCTTTGACAGACAAGGCATCCCCGTCTGTAGATGTGTTGCGCACAAAATAATCCACATGCTTCAATAACTCAAAATACGGATGTGGATAATCAATAAAGAACACTGAACTGGTTTGCAATCCAATATATTGCTTTTGATAATTACCTGAGGGGTCGGAGACAACCAATGCCATATCATCTAAATTCCTAAAATAATCCACTAAAAAACCGATACCATAAGTATCATTACCGTTTTTATCAAATGAAATATTATAGGCATTAGTGGATACTATCTTCCGTCCTTCACCATGCAACCTATTCAGCAGATTTATTATCTCTGGCTGCAAATATTCTTCTTTCTGCGGTGGAATAAATGCAGGTATCAGTCGTATTTGTTTATTAAGAGTTTTGCATTTCTGATAAGATTTCTCATTGATGACTATTGGCACCGTTGCCATTCGGATAGCACTACGAACCATCCAGTTTTTAACGACACCAAACCGGCCATAGTTGCCGTGAAGGGTCATAATAACTTTTCTCCCCATTAACCTTGACATCATCACTAGGAAGAACTGGAAAATGGGATTAGACACATGAAAATGAATAATCCCAGCCCTAGCAATAGTCTTTAGTAACGACCAAAGACTATTGCTTTTATAATCTTTAAACTCAATTATGCTGTTATTCTTAGCCAGATAATCTCTTAGACGCTGGACGTGAATAGTTACCCCACCTATACCATGCGTTTTCAAATCTGGGCCAATAATCAATAAAGGGATACTCATGATATATTAAATTATACTAATAATTCGGAGAGATATTCTCTGCTATATCTCTCGTGTGTTGGGTATAACTTCTTTTCATGTTCAATAATCTCGTCTACAGTCCAATAGAATTTGATAACTTTAGCAGGTACTCCTCCCACTATGCTATATGGTGGTACATCTTTATTGACAACAGACCCAGCCGCAATAGTTGCACCCCTCCCAATGGTAACGCCTTCAAGTATTGTAACATTGGAACCAATCCAAACATCCTTATTGATAATAACATCGTGATCAAGTCCTTTGGGTTTATTATCTTCGTTTATATCTGTCATATACATTCCAATGACACGAGCATGGTTTCCTGTGTGAATAGTCAAGTGTTCTGCTACTGCCGTATTTCCTTTAAAGATGATTTTTGCATTGGGTGTTGAAAGATGGGCGTAAGCTGCAATACTAACACCCTCATAGATGTATATATTATTAAATGTCCCATATATGGGAGGAGTTAGTATCACATTATCAGCAATATGGCCGAACTTTGAATTGCCCCATCCAAAATAATTATTCAACAGAAAATACAACCCGCGGAAGAATCTATTATCTTTAATCTTTCTTGATAATCTCATTATATACGAAAATTTAGATTATATCTATTTATCTCTCAAATAGACACCTACAGAGTGTGCTCTTCTCTCGCTTTCAGGTGGTAGTTGCATATAGTCACCAAAAATATGCTTTAAGTAATCATGAGCATTCACCGGACCAACTAAACTGGTATCTTCAAACTTGTAACGCTTACCTTCACCATACCATTCAACAGGAACTGTATTTCTGGTACCGGCACCCAAAATCCATCCTATTCTGTCTCCAGAGTTCACTTTGTATAGTCTTTTTTCTATTCTACTTTGCATATAGATAGGCTTACCCCCGAAAAACAAACGCATTATGCGCTTGACTATCTTGCTTACAACACTATTGTGGAGTTTACTGTCTGTAAAAGCCGCACTCATCCAATACGTCATCTTTTTCAGCTTCTCAGGTTCTTTGTCATCCCAATTACATCTATTCAGAGGGAATATATCGATATTTAATCCAAGTTTTTTTTCTAATGGCAAATCAATGGCCAAATCATCTATGACAGTAGAGCCATCTTCTATTTTCGAAAAAGGGAGAACTACAGCCTTATGATTTCTGAAATTGCAGCACCGATATGGTGCGGGCAATTCCTTTTCCATCACCTCTTCCATCTGCTTATAATATTCAATTGGTACTCCGAAGTCCATATCATCATCCCAAGGAATAAATCCCTTGTGTCTTACTGCTCCCAACATTGTACCGTATAGCATGAAGTATGGAATATTATTCCTTGTGCAGATTTTGTCAAACTCTTTGGCAATGCTCAGAAGATGTTGCTGAACTTCTTTTAACCCTATTTCTTTCATACTAAATATAGATTAAGTCTTTTGCATTATAGAAATCTTCTGTCGTTTGAACAATAGCCTTTGACGTCGCTGGCTGGATATAAAAACTATGCCGCCCGCTTTCTATTGCCTTTACAAACTGAACCAATTCATAACGAATACCTTCTCCATCAAGCTGGTAGAAATAACGTTTGTTTCGGTTGCTATCTTCATAACGAATCTCAAAGTAATCCATCTTCCACCATGGAGCTGGTACATATACATACCCCTCCGTACCACTAATGATAAGCTCGCCTTCGCTCTTCACGCCTTTACCAACCTTTATGGAAGCTACTGCATGGTCATAAACGAAAGCTATCTTTGTAAAATTATCAAAATTTAGGTTCTTGTCTATAAAACTACTTGTTATCTGCTTACTCTTGTATTCAGTGCCAAGTAGTTGGAACACTGGCAGCAAAGCTGTAGGTCCCCATGCGCAGATGCTATTCCACTTGTACCCCAGTTTCGTCAAATCGCTATTCTGTAAATCACTCAGACTCGTACATACAGCATCTACAGATACTATTTGCCCAATCTTGCCACCCTTCAGCAGAAGAACTAATCTATTATAGGCCATTCCGTAGGCTGTTTTGATGGCATCCATCAGTATCAAACCGTTTTCTTTAGCTAGAGCAACAAGTTCCTCATATTGTTCTACATTGAGCGTTATAGGCGATTCGCAAAGGACATGCTTCCCTTTTTGCAAAGCTTCCTTGATATGATTGTAATGCTGAGATGGATGGGATGTAATATAGACAGCATCCACTTTTTCCAACATCTCTTCATAAGTATCAGCTAGAAAGTATGGGTCTGAGAATTCATTGTAGAACCTTTCCTTATCTCTAACAAACACTGCTGCTACCTCTAAACCATTAACGTATGCTGTCTCTGCAATATACTTCTTTACCATACCATAGCGCCCCATCAGCCCAAGCCTCAAGAGATTTCTTTCTGCACGAAGCTCCGTGCTCGAAACTCCTTGCGTTCGATCAAGATAAACTACCTTACAGTACTCGTTCAAATAGTCAAACTTCCCCACCCAGTCACTGCCAATTGCAAAAATGTCCACATCATAGCGTTGAATGTCATCTATCTTCTGTCCCTCATATTCCTCAACAATAACCTCATCAGCCAGACCTGTCTTCTTAACCGCCTCTATGCGATCCATCAGACTCTGTTCCACATTTATTTTCCCTCGAGCTTTATCAAAATCTTCAGCAGTCACACCTACTATCAAGTAGTCGCCCAATGCTTTTGCACGTTCCAGCAATCTTATATGACCATAGTGCAGTAGGTCATAAGTTCCATAGGTTATAACTTTTTTCATGAGTTTATTTCTTGTAAAAATGAATCCAATATTGTTTAGGAGCCCGTTTATCCTCTGGCGGCAATTGCAGATAGTCACCATATAGTTTGCTTAGCACTTCGTCATAGTCACTCATAGCTCTGAACTGAGTATCTTCAAAATCTATCAAAACGGGGTAGTCAAATCCTTTCTTCGAGAACACTATTGGGCCATCGTCTAGGCAGGAAATCTGTCCGTATCCATCGCAATCATCGTAGTTATATTTTGTCATGGTTCGGATAATCACCTTATTAAGAAGCATACTTGGTAGCCATCCGCCAAGGCCTATAATACGAGCTATTATTGTCTTTGTTATTGACCACCAAGAATCGGTTGGCACAATATGATGGTTCTGCCGACGGAATTTATAAACAAACCAACTTATAGGCTTCAATCCATTGTAGCGTCGAGAATACTCTTCTTGATTTGCTACGCCATCAAGAGGAAAAACATCAATCCAAACACCTGACTTTTGAGCAGTCCACGGGCGTTCAGTCTGGTAGTCGGTTTTCTCACAATCTACGACTCTGGCAAATGCAGCGAGCGCTGTCTTGTCATTCCCGTAATAAATCATTTTCAACCCATTGTCTGACTTATACGTCTTACAGAATCGCTCATAATCTGGTCTTGGCATGACAATATCAACGTCGTCATCCCACGGAATGAACCCTTTATGACGCAGGGCACCAATCAAGGTACCGTATGCGATTGAGTACTTGATGTTGTTAGCTTCGCAGAACGCATGTACATCCTTTAAAATGTCAAGGTTAACCTGCTGGAGTTCTTGAAGAGTTAACTCATTCATTTTTAAATACCAAATCTTTTAATTCTATGAGGCTTAAATCTCAGTTTTACATATTTCTCTGACAAGAAAAAAAATGGTTTTAAAAAAAAATCAGGTATAGGTTTTCCTTTAATCCATTTTGCCATAGTTACTGAATAATAATCAGTAGATCTAAAACTAATGTAATAGATGTTTTTATAGCCCTGTAGAGCTTGTAATTTCCTCACTAGTTTATTATTTTCAGCTGTATCGGAATACAGAATATCTATATCATTGTCCATGATGTATTTCATCCTTATATCTTGCAACCCAAAGTAAACGTCAGAACCCTGGTATTCAGGCAGCACTCCTTCCATACACAAATAGCCTAAACGTTTCTTCAGTATAAACTTTCGACTTTCTTGGATTATTAAAGACGCTGTTCCAACAACCTTTTTCCCTTCTAAAGCGACAAAACATATGCCACCTTCCAGTTTTTTTTCGAGTTCAGCTCCAGTGAGTTCAGTACAATGCATTTTAAGACCTTTTTTGATGTTTCGCCTATGTGATTGTGCCTGGCACTCTTGTACTTCATCCCATGTAATCCATTCCGGTTTAATCATGTAAACAATTTCATCTTCTTTCATATTTCTCGTCATAATAAATTAAAAAAACAAAAATGTACCCCCCCAGCTCAATCCTACGCCAAAACCAGAAACCATCACTTTATCACCAGCCTTAATGGTTCCGTTATCAATACAATCTTTTAGACCAATCATCACGGTTGAGGATACCGTATTACCTGTCGTGGCCAGATTAACATAAAACTTATCCTTTGGAAGCACACATACTTTGCGAATAGTATTCAACATAAACTTATTAGCCTGATGGAAGATATAATAGTCAACCTGATCTTTCTCAAGATTGTTTTTTTCTAGTATTTTTTTCATCATAGCTGGTACTGCATCAAGAGTGAAGTTAAAGATGGCACCACCATTCATGTAGAGATAATCGTCGTACCAAACATGGCCTTCGTCATCCTCTACGAACTTTCCTGTTACCTCTTTTTGACGAGATGCACCCGTCTTTACAATCAAGTTATCAGCACCGCTACCATCCGTACCAAGAACGAATTCACCAATTTCAGCAAAGCCATCAGTAGAAATAAAACATGCAGCAGCCCCATCTCCAAAAATAGAGCGATTGCTCTTATCAGAGGGATGCAAATACTTGTTATAGGTTTCTGCTGTAAGCAATAGTACATTCTTGGCTATACCTGCAGCTATCAGGCCTTTGGCCATTGCCATCCCGTATATACAACCGGAACATCCCAGGTTGTAATCAAAGGCACCAGCTGATGTGGGTATGCCTAATCTTTCTTGAAGTATACAGGCCGTGGAAGGCAGAAAGTAATCGGAGCTTTGAGTGCATAGCATTAGGAAATCTATTGATTTAGGATCTACCTGATACTCTGCAAACAATTTGAGAGCCGCCTTTTCCGCCATATCCCCGGCAGTTTCATCGGGTGCTGCTAGATGGCGTGAATCAACGCCCACCTTCTGCGCTACTTTTTCTACACTCCATTCAGGGAACTCCCGTATAAGTTCCTCATTAGTCACTACCCTTTCAGGCAGATAGTATGATATTGCTTTAATGAATGCCATTTAGAATTTCAATATTGTTGCTGCCCATGACAAACCTACTCCAAAACCAGCCACCATCACGTTCATATCCTTATGGATATTACCAGCTATCAAACTCTTAACCAAGCCTATTGGCACTGTTGATGAAGTAGTGTTTCCCGTATCACTTAAATCAACGAAGAATCCGTCTTTGGGCAATTTATTAAGTTTCCTGAGAGTATTGAGCATATACTTGTTCGCTTGATGGAACACATAGTAGCCAACATCTTCTTTTTGTATTTTGTTTACCTCTAAACATCCTTCAATTAGTCGAGGTATGCGTTCAACGGTGAAATTGAACACGGCTTCCCCATCCATATCAAAGTTATCCTCATAATGTACATTTCCGCTCTCATCAGTAATACATTTGCCAGTTAATTCTCTGTGCCTATTTCCACCATTACGGATAATGATGTGCTCATAGCCGCTGCCATCTGTTCCTTTTTCAAACTTTCCTATACTAGCAATACCTTCTGTTTGAGAGATAAGAGTCGCAGTTGCAGCATCTCCGAACAATAAACGATTTTTATCTTGTGGATGTAAGTACTTGCTGATAGTGTCTGCTGTTAGTAACAAGACGTTTTTAGCCAATCCCGAATCAACGAAACTATTCGCAATTGCTAGGCCATATACGAAGCCAGAACAGCCAAGATCATAGCCAAAAGCTCCAGCTGTGGTAGGGATACCAAGCCTATCTTGAATCACACATGAAGTCGATGGCATGAAATAATCTGGACTTTGAGTACAATAGATAAGAAAATCAATCGATTTGGGGTTTATCCCATTCTCATTGAACAATTGCTCAGCTGCCTTGACCGCCAAATCACTGGCAGTTTCATCATTAGCCGCCTTTCTACGACTCTCAACGCCAGCAGTTTTTGCAACAGTTTCTACTCCTCCCAATTCGTTTTCAAGCTGCTGGTTATCTACAACGAGATTAGGGAGATAATATGTTAATGCTTTAATGTTTGCCATAATTGTTTCCTTATTTTGCACCTCCTGTTATCTTAACATTGCTACCTGTCATCCATTCCGAAGCATCAGAGAGAAGATAAACGGCTAAGTTTGCCACATCTTCGGGACGTCCATAACGTTTCAAAGGATATGTCATCTCGTCCGCGTGGAGCTCATCTTCAGTCAATCCTCCCTTAAAAATGAGGTCTGTCCAAACCATGGCAGGACTGATGCAGTTCACTCGTATCATACGAGGAGCTAATTCCAACTGAAGACAATTAGCGTATGATATAAGAGCTCCTTTAGAAGCAGAGTAAAGCGCGTTTCCAACTGTAGGTGAATCGTTTGATATCGATGCGATAAAAACCACGCTTCCTCCTTTATTGATTTTCTTTTGTCTCAGAATCTCCGTCTGAAGCAAAACAGGTGCTTTAAAGTTTACATTGATTGTCTGATCAATATCTGACTCGATAATGTTTTTACACAAAACACGAGTACCAATCCCAGCACAGTGAACCACACCATCCAGTTTGGGCAGTGCACTAACGACTGAGCTCAAAGTTGCTGCATCTGTTAAATCCCCTGCAATTATGGTGTGTCCTTCACCAGACATCAGGGACAGTGTTTCGTTTAATCTTTCTTTGTTACGACCGTTGATGATAACTATTGCTTTCATCTTTGAACAGGCAACAGCGATGCCTCGTCCGATTCCGGACGAAGCACCTGTCACCATGACGGTCTTTCCTTCGAGTGAAAACGGATTGTATGATTCCATTTTACTTCGAAGCAATAAGATTGAACACATCTTCTACAGTAGCACAAGCTCGCAGCTCTGCCCCTGTAATTGTTTTGCCATATTCTGTTTTGGCAAGTGCAATCACACCCATTCCTGTGAGTGAACTCCACTCATCAAGGTCGTGAAATTGGGTTTCTGCCTGAATTTCTTCAGGATCGGTGTCATCAAACTGGTCTGCGAAATTCGCCACAAATTCTTTTAATTCCATAACGAAAATTATTAAATAAATACAAAATAACTTAAATTAATTTACGATACTTTCTATTGTCTTCTATATATATTTCTTTTCCCTCAACTCCAAAAAAGCTGAAATCAGTTTGTCGTAATCCTCTTTTTGCAGATAGCCAATGTGGCCAACACGGAAGATGGTATCTTTCATATCTCCACCATTGGGACAAATCCACATGCCATACTCGTCCTTTATCTTTAGAAAGATTTCGTAAGCAGATTGTGTTGTGGGATGAAGTGGCGTTACTGCATTCGAAAGACTTTCTGATACTATCTCAAAAGGTAGGTTATACTCAACGAGTTTATCACGGAAATACTTAGCCAAGCCTGCACAACGTGCGATCTCAGCATCAGCACCGCCCATAGACTCAATTTCTTTCAGCCGAACGTTAATCTGGCGAAGAATACCAACAGCAGGAGTCCACGGTGTCTGACCTCTCTCCATATTCTTTAGTGCCAACTTTAGGTCGAGATATTGGCAGCAGCATTTATTCTCTTCCACACGCTTCAATGCAGATGGAGCAAGTATCATCACTGCAATACCAGGCGCACATGCCAATGCTTTCTGCGAACCAGTAATCATGATGCCCGTATTTGTGGCAGCCATATCGAAAGGATCACAGAGGAATGTACTGATAGTATCAACAATCAAGAAAAGATTATTGCGCTTGCAGAAATCTGAAACCATATCGATGTCATAATGAACACCTGTTGATGTTTCATGCTTTTGCATCAGGAATGCTGTATAACCCTTTCCCTCGTATGGTGCTAGATGCTCTGGTTTCAAAGCTTTACCATGCTCCAATTTGATTTCAGTGAAAGGTATTTCATGAAGTTTCAACAGTTCTACAAAACGTTCACCAAAGCTACCACCATTAATAACAAGAGCCTTATCGTTCTTATTAAGACAGTTGATAATAGCAGTTTCCATACCACCACTACCAGAGCATGTCATAAACACCACCTTGCTGTCTTCAGTAGCATTTGCAAACCTCTTCACCAGACGCTCATTCTCAAACATAGTGTCTGAGAATTCTGTAGTTCTAAAATAAGGCACCTGCTCAGCACCAATTGCCCGCACAGCATCACTTGACTGTACTGGACCTACTGTAAAATTTATCATTTGTAAAAAATAAAAATATTAAAGTATTCTTATTCGTTTATTACTTTTCAATAAGTTCCATGTATTGTTTAATAAAAAAATCTTTATCAAACAAGCTTTCTGCTATATCACGGCTTTTAACTGCCATCCTCAGTATCTCATCGTATGATAAGCTGAAGAAATGCAGAAAGGCGTTACAGATACTATCCGTGTCATTTGGATCAAACAGAAAACCATTCTCTCCTTCATGCACCATAACAGAATTGTCACTAACATCACTCACCAACATAGGTTTCCCACTACATATCCCCTCTGCAACTGAATTGGAGAAACCTTCATATCGAGACGGAAGACAGACTACATGGTAGTCTCCCATTAAAGCAGCAGGATTCTTAACTGCGGGTATTAGCTTGACCACATCAACAATTCCATAATCATTTACTGCTTGCTTTGCAATTAAATAGTCATTGTCATATCCACCATTCGCTCCCATTTGCGCCCCATACCAGTGAACTTCAAATTGTTGAGAAGTTCTTCTCTTTAACTCTTTCATAGCCTTGGCAAAACCTACGGGATTTTTTTGTGATGAGTAACGACTAAAAATAGCGACCTTTATTATATCCAGTTTCTCTGGCATGCTACTAACTGCGAACTGTTGTAAATCGGTAAAATTATGGATTGTTTGCAACTTAGGGACAAGTTGTGGTTTGTGTTGGGCAATAAATTCCGTTTCCGTCTTGCTGTTCGGAACAATATAGTCAGCTCGCTTATAAAGGTAATTCAACAGGATCTTATGTTTAAACGAAACAAACAAAGAGGTATTCCTATCGCTGCAAATCACTCGCACTTTTTTTCTGCTTCGGAAAAACATTGGAGGCAGAACTCTCAGATTCGCGCATTGACGATAAGCTACTATGCAGTCCGTTTTCGCCCATAGGAAATAATGAAAGCACTTCAATAGCTTTACGGTTGCTTTCAGTTTTCTCCCCTTTATTCGCGTTCCACCAATATCTACACGCTTTACGCCCAAAGGAGTGCTATAGTGGTCGGGTAATGTAGCGTATGTGACCAGAGATACATCATAACCTTTATCCGCCAACATTCCCGCCAATATCACCATCTGATGTTCTGCGCCACCACCTCCGAGGGATTCTGTAAAACAGGTTACTCTTTTCATAAGTTACTTAATGCTATTACTAGAACCTTTCTTCGGTAGCTTCAACAATTCTCCTAACTTCCTATCCATTTCAAAGTTACGGAATGGATGTAAACCTCCCCAATCGAAAAAGGTAAATTCTCCAAAATAAACCTTATCCTCAACCTGAAAGAAGTCCACTCTTACAAACGGTATTCCTTTTGATAGTTTCTTTGCCAATTCTCTCATCAAGATAAACTGTGAAGGTCGTTCAAATTCAGGGATATGACGTGGGTAACCATGATTTATGTGTATAGGGTTAAAATCCATATCATAAAAATTTTCATATATATTCTTACCCTTTATAGTCAGATACATGTAGGTAGGTTCTCCGTCAAAACACCACCATTTATAATCTCTCAGCTCATTTCCCGTCTTATCGTCTAAATAGCGATCAACGATAATACGCGGTTTGATGTTTTTGTATGGCCATTCACGAAGATGATAGAAATAATTGTGTTTTAAATATTTTGTTACAATTGAACGAGTCTTTTCGAAATCAAAGGTTGATTTTTGTCTACAAACAAATGCACCGCTACTATCATGTGTACATTTTATTACAAACTGATCTGGCAGCTTGTCAAAATCTATCTTATTCCAATCATCTGTTACCAGATAGTTCTCTACAACATATTCAGCTCCTACACGCTCAGATACATATTGTTTGACAGCATACTTATCGGCCATTAATGTATATTTAGGATTACGGTCATATAATTTTATCCAATTCAGTTTCTCCGAGAACGTTGTCGGTTGTTCCCAGTTTAGCCTCCTACGGAAACGTACCCAATATAGTGTTGATATATAAAGTTTTGTGGGCCACAGACGAGAAGTAAGCATTATCAAACCATTGACTGCTCTACGTGGGTTTTTGAAATAAACTGAAAATTTTTGCATTGTTTACATTTTCTTATGTTGAGTTTTTTGTCATTTATAGTCCAAGAACAAAGTGAATAGTTTGATTGAAACCGTAAAGATGCCCCATAAAACAATAAAACAGTATTGCTTCTTGTTTATCATATGGCTTTCAAACAAGTTAACTGTTACGATAGTAAGAGGAATGAATGACATATACATTATTCGGTAAACGAACACATTAGAGTCAAGGCCCATGAAGAGAAATGATAGAGAGAATACAAATACACCCAAAGCAACACGGAACAATCCCATTGTATTTTCACTTACTTTTCTATGATTCTTATATATTGCAATAGAATCGAATATCACAGGAAATACAAAAACTCCATAACTGATAACTGATGCTATCATTCCAAAGATGTTTGATTTACCTCTTTCTAATTCAAGATACCTATTGAGTTTGTCGTTCAAATACTCATTATCAAGCTGATCAACCAATATAAAGTTATCCTTAAATATTGCTGCTAAAAAAGGCAAACTAATCACCAACGCTATAATAACTCCAGGCTTATCAAATGGCAAAAATGCTGTTACTGTTAGTATTATTAGCACAAGCGTACTATGATGGAACTCGTATGCCCCCCAAAAGAATAGTAAAGTCAAAAGCGAATTTTTTAACATGTGTTCTTTGCGAGACTCAAGATGATATGATAGCCCCAGGAAATAACTGGCCATGCCAAGGGTAGCACGAGCATAGTTAAATTTTACGATAAATACTGCTATCAAGAAAAATATTGCCACATTGAGGTTTATTTGAAATCTCTTGAATGTCATACAAGTCATCCAAAATGCCAAGCCCCACACTATGATACGGAATAATAAGTAATTTTTGTTAACAGCACTGATAATATAGTAATAAACTGGCTCACCGTAATTGATAGCACCTGGCGAAAAATCGTAATTGTGGACCATTTCTCCATAATGGAACCAGTCACCGTCTATACACGCTGTGATGATAAGTACTATAGCAGAAATTCTTAGAGTTATATCCGGTCTCGTGCTTTGAATAAGGGCATTGGTCACATACTTTCTGTAATACAAGAAAACAAAAAGACCATATATTGCTATGCAATACAATACGTTGCCTAATGTATGGTCAGTCCAAGTAAAATCAAACATTTTTATCTCCGCTTATTAAACAAAATAACTTTACTCTTCACAAACGACATTACTTTCACATATATCTCTTCTTTGTATTCCTTACCCACGAAATTAGGCATTAATAAGAATATCAAACCTGTAATAGAAACAAAGAATGCAGCAAAAGTGATATCGCCAATCAATGATGATGGAAGAAGAAAACATGCAGCAAGGCTGACAGGGAATAGTATTACCGCATATCGCCATGACGAAAATATAATTCCTATTGTCTGACCGTATCCTACCTCTACCTTATTACCGACAAATAGAATCTTCACTAGCTTTGATACCATATTTGTGAAAACCACTCCGATTGCGACACCAAGAATATCCCAATGATATCCGACTAAGACTCCGATTATATTCAGAACTGTTTCGAAAATACGGAAGAAAAACTGCTGCTTAGTCATGGCAAGACTACGGAGGTAGCAGTCAGCCAAACGTCCATCAAAATTAAATAGTATCGAAAATGATATAACAAACAAGACCGGGCGCAAATAAAGCCACTGTTCGCCAAAGAAAATGCGAATAATCAGGTCGCTATTAAACATAAATGTAAGTGACAGCAGAAGTGCAAACATATTCATGACATACAGCGACCTGCGATAAGATGAATTAAGTGCATTTTTGTTGTCTTGCAATCCGCTCAGCACCGGGAACAGAGCAGAATCAAAGATTCCACTAATCTTATTCGATATTTGTTCAACAAAATCTTTTGGTCGATTGTAGGCTCCTAACGAAGTAACTGAAAGCAAACGAGGCATCATAAGCCTATCAATCTGATGAGCCAGATTTCTGAAAGCGACACTGGCCATAAGCCACCCACTAAAAGAGAGAATTCTCTTGAAAGTATCTACGTCAAGAGCAAGCCCAAAACGAGTCTTGCACATAATAAGAGAAAGTATGTAAGTCAAAATGGAAGATAGAATTGCCCTCGTCAGGATGGCATAATAACCATACCCTTTGTAGGCCAACCAAATGGCAATGATTGTAGTTACAACCAATGAAGCCAAACGGAGAGACCCAATTTTTAGGAACTGGAGCTTACGATGCATGATGCTGGTATTTACTGATGTCAGACAATTCAGCAACAAGGTGATAGACATCAACATCAAAGGAACTGTCATACTTACATCCGCAACAGCCTTGGCTAATGGACCTGCCAACACTAACAGCAAAAGCGATATAAAAGTACCAAACAGAAAACTTATCGTGAAAGCATTATTTATGTATCGATTTGTCAGTTCTTTCTGCTGCACTATGGCTGAGCCAATGCCAGTCTCAGAAAAGGTGGCGAACACTGCAGTAATAGCTGTTATTGCAGCATAGTATCCAAAATCTTCCTGTGTAAGCAGGCGGGACATGATGGAAAACGACACAATTTCCACCAAGCCAAGCACTATCGTCACAAGCGTTTGTGACGACATGCCTTTTAAGGTCTTAGATGTATTTGATTCTGTAGAAAGATTATCCATAGAGATTGTTATTTGCGATAAACATGACTCCCGTGATATGGTACTCGTTTGTCCGCTGGGGGCAATTGCATATAGTCGCCATAACCTAAGGTCAAAACTTCATGATAGTGTTCTGGAGCAAGAAAGTAACCATCCTCAAATTGAAGTCTTATCGGAGTTCCATAGTTTTCTTTCTTCATAATGAGGCGACCTCCACCGAATGGCCAGATATAATCGCAGGTCTCAAAATCATACTTTTCGAAACAGCGTTCTTCCCGGAACAATTCTCGATTAAGCAGTGAAAAGTCGAGACTTTTGGAAGGCCATAAATTACGCCTAACCAAATTACTTCGAACTCTGATAAGAAATTCTGCCCTCTTTACATGTACAAACGTCTTATCCATGTGTTTAATTTGTTCCTCTCTAGTTGACGGTGCGCCATTTATGACATAGACATCTATCCCTACATTAAAAATTGGGTAGTCTCTGTAGAATCTACAAATATTGTTACTGCACAATCGCCCAAAAGGATGTGGGTGAGATTTGTCGTTGCGGATATTTCTGAAATTAAAATCAACAGACTTGTAATCACTGCACATCTTTAAGAAATCCGGTCTGGGCATGAAAACGTCAAGGTCATCGTCCCATGGAATGAACCCCTTATGACGTACTGCTCCAATAAGTGTACCGCACCCCATATAGTATCTGAGTCCTTTTTCTGAACAATATCTGTCAAGCTCCTTAAGAATACGAAGGTATTCCAATTGGCGCTCACGTAATGTCAATGGTTGTCTCTCCATATATTAATTAACAATTATGACCACACAACAAATAGTCTATGTGGTATTTGTTTCTTATCAAAAATTACGATCTTATCATCATTAAATTTACCCATTTCTTTTAACAGATCTATAAGTGTTTCACTTCTGGTATCTGAATAAATGCTGTCTTTTTTTCAAGTACAAGCCACACGAGTGCCAATGTTTTTCTCAGTTCCTCCTTTAATGATAATACTATCTACCACCACGTTTTCAAGTACACTTCGTCCAAGCACGGCATTGATTCATCTGTTTAAATATTATTCGTTCTGGCAGGCAGTATCGAACTGCAATCTTTCGTTCCACCTGGCTACTAGAAATCCTATAATCTTAGATGTGATATACGCTATCGAGGGGGCATATATTATGGCAATCTAATACGACTTTACCTTTCAGCTTGTCCCAGTTCTGCTTGATATGATCGTGCTTCACCATTGTAGATGTCAGATGTTATATGGAAGATGGAAGATGTTATTCTTCCTTTCCATTGTTTTCGTCATTGAGTTTTTTACAGCGACGTACAAAGACCTTGACCAGTTCTTCACAGTCTGCATAGATAGATGCATACTGCTTATCATCAAGGTAATCGTTCCGATGTAGCATATTGATCCAATACAATGCCTCTCTAGCTTCTTTCAGAGCAATGAAGCTCTTACTCTTGAAGTCCGCTTTGCTAATGGCATTTGTAGCCTCAGCATTGTTGGCTCCTATGCTAGTTCCAGCACGTAAAAGTTGGTTTGACAAATTTGCGATAGATTGGAGATAAACGGGAACAGCCTTTTCATAGACTCTTTTACCTCCGACCATCTTGTATGATGGTTTGGCGTTAGCTGCACAGCTAAGGAGATAGTCATTAAGTTTTATGACTCTATCTCCAAATGCCATGCACTTCTCCTGTATTGCGTCACCAATCTCGCTCATCTTACATCTTACGTCAAACCTCTTACATCAATCAAATATGATAGACATTTTCTTTCAGAGGACAAATGTTGTGACAATCTAAAATGACTTTTCCTTTTAGTTTGTCCCAATTTGTCTTGATGTGGTCGTGTTTAACCATAATCACGACTAAATCAACCTCTGAAAGGAATTGATCAAAATCTAATATTTGATTGCGCACAATCTCTTTCTGAGTAAAGAAAGGATCGAAGGTCTTCAAGGGACGGGCCAAGTGACGCTCCTGAATGTCCAGCATCTGCAAAGTGGGGCTTTCACGGATGTCATCCACATTCTCCTTATACGTCAGACCATAGAGACCGACCTTGCGGTTATCCGTAATTCCGTGTTTCTCCATGATTTCATGGATGCGCTCCAGCACGAAGACGGGTTGGTAATCATTTGTTCTCATACTTTCGTCAATGACCTTAGCCAGCTGGGGATAGTCACCCACAAGGAACCAAGGGTCAACAGAGATGCAGTGGCCACCAACGCCTGGGCCTGGCTGCAGGATGTTGACACGGGGGTGCATGTTGCAGATCTTGATAATCTCATAAACATCCATATTGTCGTGACGGCAAATGCGACTGAGCTCGTTTGCGAAAGCAATATTAACTGCACGGTAGGTGTTCTCTACCACCTTGGTCATCTCTGCGGTACGGATGTCGGTAACAACAATCTCGCCCTGGCAGAAACTGGCATAGTACTGCTTTACTTTCTCGCCAATCTCCTTAGAGTCGGCACCAATGGTGCGGTTGTTGTGCAGCAGCTCATAAACCATGTTGCCGGGGATGATACGCTCAGGAGCATGTACCAGGTTAATGTCCTCACCTATCTTGAAGCCGTTCTCTTCAATAACAGGACGAACATACTTGTCGATAGTGCCTGGGCTGACAGTAGATTCAACGACAACAGTTGCGCCCTTGGGGCACACCTTCATCACTTCCTTCACTGCAGCCACCACGTAACAGGCATCCACCTTCTTCGAGAACTTATCGTAAGGAGTAGGAACTGACACAATGTACATATCAGTCTTCTGATAATCAGTGGTAAACTTAATGCCAGCCTTAACGGCAGCAGCAAACAGCTCGTCAAGACCATCCTCCTTGAAGGTGGTCTTACCAGCGTTCAGCGTTGCCACCAACTCCTTATTATAGTCTGTACCAATGACCTCCACTCCGTGTGAAGCCATCATCAATGCGGTGGGCAGTCCAATGTAGCCCAGTCCAATCACGTTAATCATATTATCAATTTACAATTTGACTATTTACAATTTATTCATCTATTATTTGATTTCGTATCTATCTACGGCTTCACCATTCAATGCCCTTACAATGCGAGAGCAGGCTTTGCCATCGCCATAAGGATTGACGGCCTTTGACATCTTCTCGTAGGCAACTGCATCATCAAGGAGGGTGCTAACCTCAGAGACAATGAGGTCGTGATTGGTGCCAACGAGATGGACTGTGCCGCTCTTCAGCGCCTCGGGGCGCTCAGTGGTGTCGCGCATCACGAGCACGGGCTTGCCAAGGCCAGGAGCCTCTTCCTGAATGCCACCTGAGTCGGTGAGCACTACGGTACTCTTCTCTATCAGATACACGAACTCCAAGTACTGCAGGGGCTCAATGAAAAAGAAATTGGGGCGGGTCAAATCCTCACCAAACACTTCGTGAATGGGCTTGCGCACATTGGGGTTGAGGTGCATGGG
>AUXO012774266.1_pt1 | contig 24625 bp, 16 predicted proteins | sample 768731 | NCBI WGS metagenome assembly AUXO01 (sample SAMN02715735, study PRJNA202380) | gut metagenome | biome: sheep rumen | host: Ovis aries | place: New Zealand: Palmerston North | reverse complement strand
CACGAGACACATCACGTACTGACAACACCACAGCACTGGGAGCATGGGCATGGGCACTGATGCGCGGTATGGACATGATAGAACAAGACAAACGACTTGATGCCCGGAAAGTCATCCTGACAGGATGCTCACGCTTGGGAAAAGCCGCCTTGATAGCCGGGGCCTTCGACGAGAGGTTTCCCGTCGTAGTGCCGGTGCAGACAGGTGGCGGCGGTGTACCGCTGGCAAAAAGATATTACGGAGAAAATGTCAAGACCATGACAACCATGTTTACGCACTGGTATTGCAAAGCATGGAACAAATATGCCGACAACGAGCAAGCCATGCCGTTTGACCAACATCTGTTGCTCTCCTGCATAGCCCCGAGAGCACTGCTGGTAGAAGGTTTCAACGAGCCGTGGTTTGACACTAAAGGAGAGTTTCTGGCACTGAAAGCAGCCAGTCCTGTGTGGAAAAAATTAGGAAAGACCGGATTGCCTGACGTGTCTTGGCCAGACAACTATGACACAAAAGCCATCGGGAAATATTTAGGATACGTGCGTCGAACTGAGCAACATGGCTTTTCCGTATATGACTGGATGTGGATGACAGACTTCGCTGACAAGATATTTTCCGAAATGAAATAGCGGACTACATTCTTCTGCCGCCATAGCCACCGCCATAGCCACCACCATAGCCGCCACGCATACCGCCACGGTCACCTCTGAAACCGCCTTCACCATTTCCACGCATGCGGCCGTTACTTCCGCCGAAGATATTGAGACGATAAATAAGGTGTACCATGAAATAACTGTTGATAGCATTGCTCCAGGTGTCACGACGCATCTGCGCATTGATTGTCCGACTGATATTGCTCTGCCTATGCAAGAGGTCATAAAACTGGATGCTTAACGTCGTTGTCTTTTTGAATAGCGTCTGAGAAATCTGGGCATTCCAAATAAGTTCATTCGTATTCATGCTGGCATCATCATAGCCGCGACGACTGTTCATGGCAATATCGGTGGAGATACCCATATTCCACGGTGTAGTGTATTGCAGATTACAACCATAGGCAAAGCGGAATGTCTCAAGATTGGATGCAGAAGACAACTCGCTGCGTGACTTGCTGTAATTAATGCTACCGTTAATACCAAATTCAAACAAATCCCAACGATACGCAACACGCAGACGCTCACCGAGATTAAGCGTCTTGACTGTATTTTTCTCACTGTCGGCAACATTGCTCGTCCTCATATAACCCACAGAGTTGGCGTAACTGAAGTTGGTTCCTGTATGCAGATTAAAAGCATTGTCCTTACCGAATGCGCGATTAAATCCGGCAAAGGCATTGGTATTCCAATTGCCGTTAATGTTTTCAGGGCGTGTCGTCCTCACACCAGTTTCCTCGTCATAAGTGATTGCATTACTAATGCTGTTGGAGGTCTGATTGAAGCCAATATGAGCAAATATGCTCTGCTGATGCTTCTGCTGGTATGTATTGAAAAACAAGCGGAAGTCATTGGACCATGAAGGTTTCAAACCCGGGTTACCCTTTGTAATATTCAGTGGATTGCTGTCGTCGGTAACATCAAGAAGATCTGTCATAGACGGTTGTGAAGATGAACCCCTATAGCGGAAATCCAAGCGTGTATTCTGATTAAAGCGGTAACGCAAACGCAAATTAGGAGCTATGTTAAAGACGTCACGCGTAACAACCGTATCCAACGAAGACTTTTGATATGCCAGATTTGTATGTTGCGGTTGGAGACGTATGCCAGCATGGAAATTGACGTCTTTCGTTGAATAACGTATCCCAACATTGATGTCATGAACATAATCCTTGTACGTCGCATAACGGCTGTTTTCCATATTGCGCACAAGATTAAGCAAGTTATCGTCAGGCAATGTCCCTATCGGATGAGTGTTGCCAGCACCCCAGCTTGTCAGGGAGTCCAACTGGAACAGATTGCGGTCACGGTCAGAATAATTATACTCATATTCGTAACTACTTTGGAGATACCAGTCCTTCCATAACGGTTCCGAGTAGCTCAACTGACCGCTGTAATTCCAACTTTTCGACGGTGCACTGGTGTACTGATTATTATATGTCTGCGACGAACGCTGGTAATAATATATATCAGATATACTGTAGCTGTTGCTCTTGCTGTTAGTATAGCCGGCACGTCCGCGCAGAGAAATACTGCGTCCCTTCTTGCCCAGACGGCGTGTAAGATTCAGCTCACCATTTACATTGTCGCTCTTGCTGTCAGACAGAGACAAACGATTGTTTCGGTTTGTAGCTATCGCCAGGAAGCTGGCAGGAATAGCCGTAGGCTCATTATACCAAAACATCGTATCCAACGGATTATCCCCCCATACATAGGGGTCACTGTTGAATGTCGCCGTTTGGCTGTTGCCCGAATCGTCAGAAGAAGAGTGAGAATAATTGGAACGCAGATGTAAGGTTGTCATGGAATCAGGTTTCCATTCCAAATTAAGACCTGCACTCATGCTGTTGTTTTTTCCATAGGACTGCGACATGCTGTTGGCGAAAGAGTTATTGCCAGAGGTCAAGAATGTCTCTGAGTTACTGCGTGTAAGGTTATCGCTACTGCTGTGACTGATGCGAAAGTTTCCGCCAATCTGGAAATAATGGGCTGAGTCTTCCTTCAAACCATTATTCCAGAAACCGTCAAGTCCAGCTGAGCGTGATGCCGTCAGACCGCTCGCACCACCGCGGTAGCCTGGACCGCCACCACGGAAACCGCGGTCATTGACATTATTCATATTCCCGACGGCACTGATACGGCTGTTGTTCGTAAAGCGAGAAATAAATACGCGATTCGCATAACGATTCTTGTTACCAGCCGCAAGGTCTATATTGGAAATCCAACTGGATTTAAGTTCTCTCTTCATACCGACATCAAGGACTGTCTCCTCATTGCCGTCGTCAATACCTGTCTGACGCGTGTAGTCGCTCTGCTTGTCATAAGATTTAATCTTGTCTATCAAATCCACTGGTAGGTTTTTCATTGCGACCTTCGTGTCTCCTTTGAAAAAGTCTTTACCGTCAATCAATATCTGCGATACCGTCTTGCCGTTCAACTTAATTGAGCCGTCATCTTCCACCTCCGCTCCCGGCAGTTTCTCTACGAGAGCCTCAAGAGTAGAACCGTCAGGCGTACGGTAGGCACTCGCATTATACACAAACGTATCCTCTTTAACGGTAACTTGCGCTGCGTTCGTCGTCACTGTAGCTTGCTGTAGTGCAATGGCATTGATGGTCATCGGAATATTACCAAGCGCGACATTCTTCTGTTTTGAAAGCGTCACATTAGTATACTTGTTATAGTACCCGATTGATGTGTACATAAGAATGTATTTCCCCGGACTTTTGATATTGAAAGAGAATGCTCCCGATGAAGAGGTTGCCATACCGTCCACATAAGTACTGTCACTCTTCATCAGACGCACTCCAGCCATCTCTATAGGTTCTGAAGACTTACTGTCAATAAGTTTGCCGGAGAGTACATATTCTTGTGCAGAAGCTCCTAATGACACAACGCACAACAAAAGCAAATATATATATTTATTCATGATCATAAAGGCTAATTTAAAGATGTACTTCATATGAAAAAGTTAAATCTCCCCATTAAATAATTCTCTTCTTATTTTCTGTTTACAGAAAACTTATATTGAAGCGTCAGCATAAGATAACTGCCTACATGATTAGTCTTTGTCTCATATTTAGAATTCGCACCGACGCTACGCGTGATATATTGACGCTGATGCAGGATGTCGTTATACCGAAGTCCTATAATAAGGTGCTGCTGCATGAGACTTTGTGTCACCCGGGCATTCCATAGACATTCTGACGTATTCATTGCAGAATCAGCAAAACCTCTGCGCAAACGGAAGCCGAAATCCGTGCCGATGCTCATTTTCCAAGGTAAATCATAACGCAACTGCGTCTGCAATGTCGTTACCGTTGTATTAAGTTTATCATACATTCCATTAGCGCTACGGCTGTGATTATACGCTATCTTGCCCGTCAGGATTATCTCCAGATTATCTGTACGGCATGAAGCGGACACGCGCTCGTCAAAAAGGAAATCGTGCATCACGTTTTTAGACTCTTCCGATTGCAACCCGCCCGTATTGACAAACCCGACACTCCGGAAATAGCTGTTAGTGGACGTCAGCATAACATTAAACATATTTTCCTTTCCGAATGACCTGTTATAGTCTATACCCAAAGACGCATCCATGTTGCCATTGATATTATCTGACTTCACGGTCTGCTTACCCGTTTGCATATCATAGACCAGTCTGTTGGTAATACTGTTGAACGACTGATGGAACGCAGGATGAATAACAATATTTTCTTGTCTTTCCGTATTGTAACTCTGATACCATATATTAGCACTATGCGACCATGTATCTTTCAGATTCGGATTTCCCATAGTGACATACAGCGGATTGCTTTCATCGGGTATATCAATAAGGTTGATTAAATCGGGCGATGAAGTTACTGTGTAATACGTGAAACTGATATTCTTTTGCTCCGATATCTTATACTGGGAATATATTTTAGGTTCTATGTAGAAGCCGTTGCGTCTTTTTGCCGCCGAATAGGTGTTTTTCGTAAATCTCAGTTTCGTATGCTTAAAGCAGACATCGACATAAGGCCTTATCGTCCATTTCCCGACAACCAGATGCGACCCCAGCTGTATACTATTATTGTGACGATGATAGGCGGAATACTGACAATTCTCCCATACCTTGATGAGCTCAAGTGTATCGGCTGACGGCAACCATCCCAATTCAGGATATTTGTTGACGCTGACATTCCGCAGGGAATCCAATTCGTACCACGAACGGTCCTCGTTGCTGTAAGAATGCAGAAATGAATATCGTATGAATGCTGAACTTTTTTTGTTGAAGTGATACGAGAAACTAGCATTGGCATTTAATGAGTGCGGGTGAGTCGGACTGGAGACATACTGGTCATAGAATGTCGGCAGCATCTCCGTGCCCTGTCGATAGTATTGTATTTTGTTGAGCGTGAAAGTGCGACTACGGTTATATGAGTGGCTGTACGACACGTCTGCGCTCAATGATGTCCCCAATGAATCAAAATGGTGTGCCGCAAAAGCGGCTGCCGAGAACATATCACCGCGACCACGGTTCAACATAGAGTTTAAACCGGTATTGACGATTATATTCCTAAATTGCATGTCCGGCGTCATACTAAAGATATTCTCCAGCGATTCTTGGCGGAAGGCTACCTGATAGGGATTGTCGTTAAACATCGCACTCTGCCCTACTGTCCGGCTCCTGCTACTTTCCATATTTGCTGATGCACTGAATGTAAACACGTTACTTGAATCTGGCTGCCACGACAAGTCTACACTGTTTTCCCAACTACGTTGTTTATTGCGCATTGAGGATACGTTATAGGAATATACGTCAGTCTCTCTGTTCAAAAACGTTTCCGAAGCAGACTCGGAGCGCACATCGTTATCATTGTATCTGTAATATGTAGAAGCGTATACCCTGAACTGTCCGCTCACATCCTCACCTTCTTTGTTGGACCATTGCACTGTGCCACCGGCATTTTTAGTCGAAGACAATCCGCAGTCAGTGTCAAAATCATCACTTTCAGGAACATTTTTCATGTCGCCAAAAAGAGACGCACTCCATCTGTCTGTGAACTCCTGTGCAAAGATATGATTGTCATAATGCCTGTGACTGGCAAGACCGGCATGGCCGTCAAGCGTAAGTGTCTTTTTCAATTCCTCCTTCAGTGTCACGTCCATGACTTGATTTTTCTCCGCCTCAGGAATGCCGGACCGCCTGGCCTCTCTGCTGTCCTCCTCGTAGACTTTAACCTCCTTGATAATGTCTACAGGCAGGTTTTTCATCGCCACGCCACTGTTCCCCTTGAAGAAATCTTTTCCGTTTATCTTGATTTCACTGACACTCTTACCTCTGTAAGTGATGCTGCCGTCGTTTCCGACAACGACACCAGGCAAACGACGGACAAGATTCTCCAATATAGCACCCTCAGGAGTCTTATAAGCCTCAGCGTTAAACACCACGGTGTCGCCCCTGTGCACTATTTTAGGTGCTGCAACCTTGACACCTACATCTCGCAAGACTATAACCACACTGCTTGTATCTTGTCCCCGTGCATTAACTAAGCCACACAGAAGAACAAAAAAAACAAGCATCCTACCAGGCATACCCTCGCTTTATTTTTCAGGGAGAATCCAGTCTGTGCTGAGCGGTTTACCCTTCTTCCCGAAACTTTCTCTCGGATATACATGGAACCGCATTTTGTGCCATCGTGGCAGTTCAGTCTGACCGAAGACACAGGTCACTTCAGCCATATCCTGAGCCTCACCGAGGAAATAGCCTTTACTATAAACATGCTTGGTGAGTGCTATCTTGGCAATGTCATACTCTACCACCTCAGCCTCTACCTCATAGTCAAACGCACGGGCTCCATGTGTCTTCTTGAGCACAGAAGGGAAATGCACCGTAAATTGCTCTTGCTCGGTACCTTGTACATCCTTTCCGACGGCACGTGTTACGATTGCCTTGTCACTGGTAGCAAACTGAGGCGTCGCTACATTCTTCATGCGTGTTTCAAACACATATGGCTTATCCTGCCCGCCAAGTGGCAAAGGTATTATCCAATTGTCACCCAAGGGCTGGTCGTAAACAAACTCACGGCGCTCCAATGTGATGCAATCGTCATAGACAGACATTATCTGCCCGTGCTTGCCGTTGTGCGTCCCGATGCGTTTCATCTGAGATGTCCACGGCTCATGCGAGTTTTCACGGCCACTCCACAGACTGATATAGCTCAACGATGCGGTTCCGATGCTCGTGAATGGACCTTGCCATATAGTGCGCTCATCCGTAAGTGATGTGTGACTGTGGCCTGAGAAACATACGCAATTGGGATATTTGCTCAAGGCCTTGGTCACATTGCCACCACCCTGGCCCCAAACCCACGGACCTGAGCATGTGTTTTTCGGGTGGAAGTGCTGATAGTAAAAGAACGGACGTCCGCCCGTGGGCAGCTCACCCTCTACTTTCTTCAGAAAATCAGCCAAACCGCGTATGTCGCTCCATGTATCCCAATGTCCTCCGATGAACTTGTAACCCTTGACATCCTTCATGTAAATAGGTGACCATTTCTCGTGAAACAGTTCCTCCCACACTTTTTCCTTGTGCGGCCATATAGCCTCCTCAGCTATCATTTCCTTGGTCACTTTCACTCCCCGCGCATTGCCGTAAGTGTAACCCTCACGGTCGTGATTGCCATAAACAAATAGTTTCTCCACATGACGGCCATCTGCACCGCGGTCTTTGGGAAATACGTCATACCATGTCTCCGCCACAAACTCCAACTGGCTGCGGAAACCCCAGTCTGCCATGTCACCTGCGATAATAACACCGTCTACACCCACCTCGTCGAAATATTCAAAGGTATGATGCAACGTCTTTACAGAATCCATATGACGGATGTGGATATCACTTATTATACCTATTTTCACATTAGGCTTACCCAAACGTGAAACTTGCTCGGCAAAGGCGGGCCAGTCCATACACATTGCCCCGAAAAGGGCAGCGGAGCGCTGAAGGAAAAATCTACGGTTCATTGATTTTTTGTTAATAATTATTACTGAAAACAAAGTTAAACAAAATTATTGAGAATAACCTGACGGCAAAACTAAATCTCTGCCACAACTTTTATTCCGTCAACGAAGGATAGGAAAATCCTACCACGACATGTATTCCGTTCCATACCGTGGAATAAACATTCCAGCCTACTGAACACAAGTTCCATCCCATGGAACATACATTGCATCCTGCAGAACGCAGTACATTACGAAGTAAAAGCGACGGACCAATGCGCCATACACGATAGCCTTATCCCCAAAAGGGGTATTGCAAAAACGGACATGAGACTTTATCTTTGCAGAAAAATATTAAAACAGAATGTATGAAACGGTTTGTTATTTTGATAACCATGGTAGCAGCTTTAGGCAGTGCCGATGCACAGGGCTGGTTAGGAAGTCTGAAAGAGAAGGCTGTCAACAAAATCAAGGAGAAAGTTGAGAACAAGGTAGAACGTGCGACCGACACGACAATGGATGCCGTGCTTGACGGGAAGAAATCGTCAAAAAAAGGCAAACATTCCAAGAACGACGAAAGTGGAAACAAAGAGAATGATTCCGCCGTTAATCCTTCAGCATCCACAACGAGCGACTTTAAGCGTGGCGAAGTTATCCTGTTTAAGGATGATGTCAGCGCTGAGGTTGTTGGCGAGTTTCCTTCCAAATGGGATTTGCTGGATGGCGTGGCAGAGGTGAAGACACTGGGAAGCCAAAAAGCCATCGAGGTCACCAACAATGGCGTCATTACTCCGCTGATAAAGGAGCAGGGAGCCTACCTGCCCCAGGAATTTACCATTGAATATGACTTCTACTACTGGAAAGACAAGGATGACATCGGACTGAATGATTTGAAATTATGCCTAAGCAACAATGACGACCGTTCAAAATGGCCAGGTTATCGTGGCAGTAATATCGCTTTTTCACTGATACATGGTATTTGTGCAACGAGCGACCATAATGTCAGATATAACAACAGCAACACCAATGGCGAAAACAAGGAAGCAAGGTTTGAATACGACTTCAAGCAAGGCTGGCATCATGTGGCACTGTCGTTCAACCAGCGTGCCATGAAGGTATACTTTGACGGCAACAGGGTTGTCAACCTGCCTAATGTCCAGCAACCGACGTGGGTATCTTTCCAGGTGCCGTATGAATATCACAATCTGACTTTCATCCGCAATGTCATTATCGCCAAGGGGGCCGTGAAGCTTTATGAACGCGATGCCCAGTCGATGACAGCAGTTGAGAAAGCCATTGTTGAGACGGGCAAATTTGTGACCAATAACATTCTATTCGACACAGGCAAGGCTACGCTTAAGCAAGAGTCAATGGTGGAAATCATGAAGGTGGCTGAATATATGAAGAAAAATCCTACGGCACGCTTTGAAGTACAAGGACATACAGACAATCAAGGGTCTGACAAAATAAACGACCCCTTGTCACAACAGCGTGCAGAGGCTATCGTCAAGGCACTGGAGGGCTTAGGTGTGGACGGCTTCAACCTGAAGGCTGTAGGTAAAGGCTCACATGAACCAGTGGCCGACAATAAGACGGAAGACGGACGCGCCAAGAACCGCAGGGTAGAATTTATTAAGAAATAGACATAACACTATATTATTATATATTATTAACTCAATTTAAAAAGATTATGAAACTAATTAAATTTTTCGCAATGCTGCTGACAGCAGCAAGTATGGCTTTCTTCTTCACCGCATGCAGCAGTGACGATGACAAGGATGATGACGGCGGCAACGCACAAGTAACGACAACATTCAGCGACCTGGTTGACACGGGGTCTGCCCTGACGTTCAGCTATACACAAACGACTGACGGCATGTCTATCGTCACGACTGAAACCTACGGCTACTCCGGTTCTACCATCACCTCTCACACAACAGTTACGGAATACCCGAGCGAAAGCATTGCCGCGGAGATAAAGTCAGGTCTTGAAGCCGACACCGAAGCTATGCAGGACATAGAAAGCATTAGTGCCAGTGGCAAAAAACTGACTATAACATACAAGGCATCAACCTACGCTGACATGACCAAGGAGATGGTATCTACAGTATATCAAATAATGAAGGAAAATTCCAAAGACAAGAAATGATTAAAGTATTTTACCGCAGTAAAAGCCGATAAGTTATAATACTTTATATTATCCGCCGCTCAAGAGCTTTACGCACAAGGGCGGCGGTATTGTTTACACCCATCTTCGCACGGATATACTTGGTATAGCTGTGCACGGTCTCGAAACTAAGCCCGAGCCTGGAGGCGATTTGCTTCATGGGCAAACCTTCCACTATCAGGGTCAGAATTTCACGCTCACGCTGGGTCAAGGTGGCATGCATAGCATTCGGACAGTTCTCCAACGCCTGTTTTGCCACAGGACAAAGGTACACTCTCCCGTCGGCCACAGAAGAGACTCCTTTCAGTATACACTCCGTGAGTGAGTCTTTCAAGACATAGCCGTCGGCACCCGCATCCATTGCCTGACGGATGACATCGGGCTCTCCATAACACGACACCACCAATATATGCACGCTGGGGCACTCTTCCTTCCATTCAGGTAACTTATACAAAGCATTGCCGTCAGGAAAACCGACATCAAGCACTAAAACATCAGGATGTAAAGTTTTTAGCATCTGCGCACACTCATTGGCGGAACAGGCTACACCAACGATGTCATAATCGCCAGTTTGCAGGAGAAGATGTTTAATTCCGTCGACCACGATAGGATGGTCATCTGCAATAAGAATTGTCTTCATTTTTGATTTGTTTTGTCAAGCGGGATTTCAAAATGGACTTCCGAGCCACCTCCTGGTGACGAGGTAACAGACAGACGACCATTATGGATTGCTATGCGCTGCCGGATATTGCTCAGTCCGATGCCCTGATGCGGAGCATTGACATCAAACCCCTTGCCGTTGTCAGCTACAATAGCGGAAATACAGTCTGACTCATACATGAGTTGTACCTGAATACGGGTGGCGCTGGCATGCCGGAGCGCATTGTTAATTAACTCGTGAATCATACTATAACACAGCACCTCAATCTCCTCGGACAAGCGGTGCGGCTCACCAAAATAATGGAATGTCACATCCGGCAAGACACTGCAATAATCACTGAGTGCCACATGAAGTCCTTTTCTGGAGAGTGACTCAGGCATCAGGTGGTGGGCCACCTTGCGCAACTCCGTGCTGGTCTGCGAAAGCATCTCCAAAGTATCTTCTTTTTTATCTTGCTCCAGAGTCAGGCGCATGGCTGTAAGCATACTGCCTACGCGGTCATGCAAATCATGGGCAAGTCTCTGACGCTCCTCACGCTCGCCCTTGAGTTTGGACTGTATGGCCAACGTGCGTCTCCGCTGCTTACTTATACGCCAAAAAGCAATGAAGATAAGCACAAAAACAAACAACACAAGGGCATCAATCCACCACATGAGACGCACACGCTCTCTCATCTGAGCTATTTTAGCCTCCTTCTGCTGAGTTTCATAGCGTATCTGCATCTCACTCAATGCAGACTGGTGGCGCTGATTAGCCATTTCCTCCATTGTATTGTGTAACAACTTAAGATATTGCGTTGACTCCTCAGCTTTGCCCTGATAGCTATATGCCTCAGCAAGCAGTTTGTAAACGACTATATTATGATGAGGGTCTTGGTCATTGACGTCCAGAGAACGCAGACACCAATCAATGGCATTTTGCCACTCGCGACGATTCAGGCACAACGCCGCCTGTGTGGAATAAGCATCCGACAAATCAGGAGTTTCATCCATCCCATTAGAAATTTTCAAAGCCGCGTCCATCATCTGCTGAGCTGTTTGCATATCATTTAATCCTTCCCAATAAATATGCGCAAGCATGACATAGGCATTCATCAGGCCAAAAGACTCCTCCGTTGGATGACTGAGCAGATATTTCATGGATTCCCTCTCCTCTCTCAGTGCCTCATGAGGTTTGCCCTCGTTGAGCAACACTGTAGCCAAACCGTGACGTGGATTGACAAGTATCAGTGAATCGCCCGTTTTCAACGCAGCATTAAGAGATTTCTGGTACGCCTTGCGCGCCTCTGCATTGTTACCCATCTCCAAATACATCTCACCGATATTGTAAAACAATGTCGAAATCGACTCTTGCCAATTATTGCGTTCAAAGATAGGCAGGGCTTTAAAATAATAATCCATGGCAATTGTAGTCATACCCTGAATATTATAGAGATTGCCCATCGTACCATAAAGCGCGGAGTATATGTCGTCAATATCAGACTGTTTATACAAACCGCTTTTCTCGGCTTGCTGCGCCATCTCCAGAGAACGTTGGTAGCAATGCAGGGCAGAATCATAAAGACACACGGCATAAGCATGCTGCCCGAGAATTCGAAAAGCGTTCTGACGGGTTGCAATCCCTTCACCGGCCACACCCTCTGTGAGCCGCAAGATTTCCTTGGCATGATACACAGACTTCTCACCATTGGTTTGCAGATAGCCCCACATCAATTCTGAATGGGCTTTCAGCTGGTCTTTCCATGATAATTGCTTATCGCAGAGAACCGTCTCCATAGAGTCAATCTTGCGATTGCGATGATCCGAATAAGCAACCACCGTAAGCCAAGTATTCATCAAAGGAAATACGATTAACAACCGTAAGACATTTCCGACAAGTCGGCGCACGCTATACATACACGATATTGAGCTCACACTCATTCATTTAATCCATACTTGCCGTAAAATTAATAAAATTTATAAAAGAAACATAGTACTGCGTATTGAAAAGTCTGCCAATATCCCCAATTGGGGGAAACGAAACAAGGAATAGCATAATGTGATAAAATGTTCTCATTTATCACTTGTCAAGTATAAAGAATACTCTTTTTTCTGTATCTTTGCATTAAATAATGCCTTGTAACGCATGTATTCACAGGAACAGATAAAACCCTACAGCAGTACCGGAGGAAAGACGGAGCAGGTTGAAACAATGTTTAACAGCATTGCCCATTCATACGATTTGCTCAACCACTTTCTCTCTATGGGTATAGACAAGGCCTGGCGAAAAAAAATCATCAAAGCCTTATTGCCGTATCATCCGCAATCAATATTGGATATCGCGACGGGCACAGGCGATTTCGCTATCCTTGCCTGCAAGATTCTGCATCCTAAAAGTGTCACTGCCTGTGATATATCTGAAGGAATGATAGCTGTAGGCAAACAAAAAGCTGAAAGCAAAGGCTTAGATTCTATTATATCTTTTCAGAAAGAGGATTGCGAGCATCTGTCGTTTAGCGATGCGGTTTTTGACACAGTCACCGTAGCCTATGGTGTCCGCAACTTTGCGCACTTAGACACAGCACTGCATGAGATGTACCGCGTCTTGCAACAAGGAGGACACCTTGCCATCTTGGAACTGTGCGTGCCACAGCACTTCCCGATGAGGCAACTCTTTTGGCTGTATTCCCACATCTGGATGCCTGTCATCGGCAAATTGATTTCAAAAGACAACAAGGCTTACAAATACCTGCCAGCCACGATGGAAGCCTTCCCTCAAGGTGAGGTCATGCAGCAAATTATCCAAAAAGCCGGTTTCAAAGATGTTTGTTTCAAACGCCTCACATTCGGATTGAGTACAATGTATATAGCTACTAAACAATAAAACATTATGGTGCGCTACGGATTATTAGGATTCCCGCTCGTTCATTCTTTCTCCCGTCAGTTTTTCACCGAGAAATTCAGACAGGAGGACATCAATGCGGAGTATCTGAATTTTGAGATTGAGCATATTGACCTCCTTGCGACCATACTGCAAGAATACCCCGACCTGAAAGGCCTGAATGTAACTATTCCATACAAGGAAAAAGTCATCCCCTATCTGGATGAACTCAGTGACGATGCCCAAAGTATCGGAGCGGTTAATTGTATTCAAATTACAGCCCGTCACGGCAAACCCTACCTCAAAGGTTATAATGCCGATGTCATAGGATTCGTCAGATCCATCAAGCCTTTATTGCGCTCTAATCACACCAAAGCACTGATTCTCGGTACAGGAGGCGCCTCCAAAGCTGTGAGATACGGCTTGGAAAAGATAGGGCTTCAGTCATGTTTTGTAAGTCGCACCCTCAGAGACGGTATGCTGAGTTACGAGCAACTTACGCCCGATATAATGCATGAATATACCGTTATCATCAACTGTACTCCCGTGGGTACATTCCCCAAAACAGACGAATGCCCGGGTATTCCTTATGACTATGTCACGTCGGAGCATCTGCTCTACGACTTGATATACAACCCTGATAAAACCTTGTTTTTACAACGAGGCGAGCAACACGGTGCAACGATTAAGAACGGCCTGGAAATGTTACATCTCCAAGCTTTAGCGAGTTGGGCGTTCTGGCATGAAAGCATATAAAAAATGAGAGTCCAGTTGCGTTACATATTTCTTTTCGTCATATCGTTACTATCCTCACGCATAGCAGCGGCTGATGCGACATTATGGACTCCCGAAACGCTCCCCATGGTGCATCTGCAAGATGCGCACAAATGGGTCTGCAATCCTGACGGCATTCTGTCGCCGGCCATTGTTGATAGTGTTGACAACATCATCAATCATCTTAATCAGGAAAAAGGCATTGAAGCCGTCGTTGTAGTCGTCAAACGTGTAGAAGGAGGCGACTGCTACACTTTCGGCATGGACCTATCGCGTAAATATGGCATAGGAAGCAAGAATTACAATACAGGACTTATTGTTATTCTCAGTACCGAAGACAGGGCATATCAAATCCTGACAGGAACCGGTTTAGAGGGCACGTTGCCCGATGCCATTTGCAAGAGAATTGAAATCAGGAAAATGATTCCGAAGATGAAACAGCAAGACTGGGACTATGCCATTCTTGACGGAATGAAAGCTATCGCACAATATATCGACGGCGATGATTCTCTATTAAAAGACAACAAAAACGATGATGCTGAAGGAGGATGGGCCGCTATCTTCTTTATGTTTTTCTTTACCTTTGCCCTGTTCTACCTGCTGATTCTCAGCAGATATAGAACATGCCCGAACTGCGGTAAAAAAAGATTTTACGCCACACAGCAGACATATCTCTACACTCAAAAGCGGACAGACTACTATCGTGTCACATATATTTGCAGCCATTGCAAGCATACAGAAAACAAAATTGAGCGCAGACCACATCAAGATGACGATAACGCAGGTGGTGCCATCTTGGGTGGCACAATTCTGGGCAGTGGCATGCGTGGTGGTGGCTTTGGCGGTTCGTTTGGCGGAGGGTCTTTTGGCGGAGGATCTTTTGGTGGAGGCGGTGCAGGCGGACATTTCTAAACACGATATATAACATTTAAACTATAAGATATGAACATTTCTAACACATTAAAAGTCATTATTGCTATCGCAGCTATAGCAGTATTTTTGGTAGGTTGTGGCGCAACAAAGTACAACGCCATGGTAAACCAGGAAGAGGAAGTCAGCAAGGCATGGAATAATGTTGAGACGCAATACCAGCGCCGCGTAGACCTTATCCCCAATCTCGTTAATACCGTAAAAGGCTATGCGGCTCACGAAAAGTCCACTTTTGAGGCTGTCATTGCCGCACGCGCCAAAGCAACCCAGGTAACAGTTAATCCCGAAAATATGACCCCTGAGAAATTACAGCAGTATCAGGCTGCACAGGGTGAAATCACATCTGCCCTCGGCAGGCTGATTGCCATCAGCGAAAACTATCCAGACCTGAAGGCCAATGAAAATTTCCAGGAATTACAGGCACAACTGGAAGGTACGGAGAACCGCATCAACGAGAGCCGCAACAAATTTAACGCTGCGGTAAAGACATATAATGTCACCGTGCGCACATTCCCGACCAACATTTTCGCCAACATCTTCGGTTTTGACAAGAAGAACGGCTTTGAGGCTGAAGCCGGTGCGTCTAAAGCCCCCACTGTAGAATTTTAATTTTATTGTAATACCTTCATAAAAACTTATCATCTCTTTCCAATGGACAGTAAACAAAGATACATGATGCGTGGCGTCAGTGCCATGAAAGAAGACGTTCACAACGCCATCAAGAACATAGACAAAGGTCTTTTCCCGCAAGCGTTTTGCAAAATCATTCCCGACATTCTTGGCGGTGACCCTGAATATTGCAACATTATGCATGCCGACGGTGCCGGCACAAAATCGTCTTTGGCTTATGTCTATTGGAAAGAGACAGGTGATTTAAGCGTTTGGAAAGGCATCGCACAAGATGCACTCGTCATGAACACAGACGACCTACTCTGCGTCGGTGCCGTTGACAACATCCTTGTCAGCTCCACTATCGGACGCAATAAAATGCTCATTTCTGGCGAAGTCATCTCATCCATTATCAACGGCACAGACGAGTTGTTGCAGCAACTGCGTGACATGGGGATAGGTATCTATTCCACTGGAGGTGAGACTGCTGACTTAGGGGATTTGGTACGCACCATCGTCGTAGACTCCACCGTAACATGTCGCATGAAGCGCAAGGATGTCATCGACAATGCCAACATCTGTCCCGGAAATGTCATCGTAGGGCTGTCGTCAAGCGGCCAGGCCACTTACGAGACAGAATACAACGGTGGAATGGGCAGTAATGGACTTACCAGCGCACGTCACGATGTATTCGCCAAATATCTTGCAGAGAAGTATCCCGAGAGTTACGACAAAGCCGTACCACCCGAACTCGTCTATAGCGGCAGGCTAAAGCTCAATGACCGTGTGGAAGGCTCTCCTGTCAATGCCGGCAAACTGGTACTTTCGCCCACCCGCACATATGCGCCAGTCATCAGGCGCATACTTGAAGAGATGCGGCCATGTATACGCGGCATGGTACATTGCACAGGCGGTGCACAGACAAAAATCCTCCATTTCATCGGCGAAAATTGCCATGTCGTCAAAGACAACATGTTTCCCGTCCCGCCCTTATTCCGCACCATTGCCGAACAAAGCGGCACAGATTGGGCAGAAATGTACAAAGTGTTCAATATGGGTCATCGTATGGAAATATATGTTCAGCCCGAACATGCTCAGCAGGTCATTGACATCTCCAACAGCTTCAACATTGACGCTCGGATTATCGGTCACATTGAAGAAGGTCAGCGCAGCCTGACCATCAAGAGTGAATTCGGAGAATTCAACTACTAACATTTGCCACTACTGTCTCATTAGAATGGACAGTAGTAATACATCTATAATTACTTTACTGCCTGTAATAAAGGTAAGAGGGGCGCACCTGACAGGTGCGCCCCTCTTACCTTTATTACAGGCATAGTACCTAATGATTATCTAACAAATATCTTCTGACCATTCTTGATATACAGACCGCGTGTGGGCTTTTCTACCTTTCGCCCTTGTATATCATAGTAAACGGCGTCAGTCTTATCGGTTACCGATACCTTGTTTACTCCTACGGCAGGGAGGAAGGTGAATGTATAGTCGCCTGTCTGAGTGAATAGTGACAGAGGCAGATAAGCCTCGCCCGCAGGACAAACATCATCAGCCTGTCTGCTAAATCCGGCACCATCGGTCGGAGTCAGTTTGAAGCATCCAGCATCAACAATTTGTTTGGCAAGAGAACCTTGCAGCAGGTTGTCTGCGCTGACATCGGTACCTGTGGCATCAGTATAATCCAATATGTAGTTTGCGGCATTGCCAGAAAGTACGACTGCCGTATTGGCAGGAATAACACCGTCGGTAATCTTTATCAGGTTGATGGTTTTGTTCTCATTGTTGACACTGTTGGCATAATAGGCTGTAATACCTTCAGGAATAACCAAATTGTGGTCGTTGTACAACGTTGCCCATCCTGTAGAAGCAATGGTCTGTACTTTTACTGGAGCTGGTTTGATGTTGACAATATCGTAAGGCAGACCGCTGGCCATCGTTGTAACCTGACTGACACCTGAATTGAATGAGAATCCGTCGCCTACGGCATATATACGGAACACACCCGGGCAGTAGTAGTTGATAGTGTTCTCCATTTGAGGCGAGCTTACCATTTTAATATTAGTGGATCGTCCGCCGCAACCTATGTACCAACTCTCGTCACTGGATGTATTCAGAATGTAAGGATTCTCGGTGTTATCCATATTCTTGAGTATGTAGTTGCCGTCGGCTTGTCTACGGATATCAAAATAGAAGGCGAGTTTGCTCTTGTCGAATGCTGTGGAGTAGCCCAGTGAGCCTGACTCGTTTGGTATGACATATTCTCCAGTGGAATGATACGTGAAGTCGATGGTATAAACACCGTCTATTTCAACCATGAAGTTCTCCTTGGTCTCTTTGAGTTCTGCAAGAGCAGCGGTATAATCTATGTTGCTGTCATAGGTGAGGTCGTATGCCTTGAGTTTTGCTTGGAACTGCTCAAAGTATTCCTGTTTGATATATCCTGGTGTTGAGCCTGCCTGCATTCCGAGGTCGGTATTGACCTCTTCGCAGAACTTAGCCCATGCCACCTGTGCATCATCAAGACGTTCAAGGGTAAAGTCGAAATCCATATTGGAAGCGTTGTAGGCTGCTGTAGTTATACCATTGGCAGCTGAACCATTGCGCCAGTATTGGTTAGTATTGCCTACGCTTTGGATAGCCTGATTGCCATAAACAATACCGTCAAGGAGCTTGAATGCGGAGAATTTAGTGGTTGGGGCATCAGTAAAGCTGATGACGCTCCATGCATCACTCTTGGTGTACATTTCCAGATATGGTTTTCCAGGCATACCGCAATTCTTGATGAAATAGTTGTCATTGCCACCACGTGTGTATATATGGTAAACCAAGGCAGGATTAGCCTTGTCTTCATCGGTCAGTGTGTTGTAGGTGTTGCTCTTGTAGTATTGCAGGTTATACACACCGTCTGCCACGTTGGAATTGCCTGATTTAGGATATACATAAGCGGATGTGTTGTCGCTGGCATTACTGATGATGCGGTAATAGGCATCCTGAGTCTCAGGCCATACAATGCTTTCTTTGCCGTTAGCAGTAATCATGCCCATCTCGATGAGTTTCTGTGCCAATCCCTGTGCCAACAGCTTCATGCCGGCTTTGTTCGGGTGGTCACCATCTTCGGTAAAGGCTGAGATGCTGTCTTTTATGCCACATTGAGTCATATCAACATAATAGCAGTTGTCGTATTTAGCAGCTATATTCTTAATACTTTCGTCGCACTGGATTGGCGTCCAGCCACGGGCATTGACCCAATCCCATACAAAACGGGTCGGGAAGAGTGACAGGCACATGATTTTGCTCTTAGGATATGCCTTAGTAAGTTTCTGCAGAAGTACATTATATGCTCCGCGGAAGGTGTTGGTGTCATCGTCGGTATATTCACCCAAGTTAATGACGTTGCCCTTTTTGCCGTTGGCAGAGCGACACAAGTCGTTACTTCCGCCACTTACAAAGATATACTCTGGTATACCGTTACGTCCAATAGCGGCAATGCGGCCGTCGGCAGTAAACTGCGATGCGGCAATATCAACGTTGCTCACTGTAGAACCGCTCCAGGAAGCATTGGCCAGAAAACTCAAGTCGGTCATTTTGTCTAATTGCATCCACCATGTTCCGTTAACACCTCCAAGGTCACCTGCATCGTAGTGGCAGGCATAGCCTGAAGGCTGATATCCTTCGTATGTAGATACCGAATTGCCATATACGGCAAATGTTCCTGTAATAGGTTGAGGCTCCTCGGCTGTTATTTCCATGCCGTCGCTAAGAACGCCGTCGCCGAAGTCTGCATCAAGCAAATAGAAACTGCCTTCGGTCAATGTGGAACCATCAACTTTCTTGATGCTGTTGCCGTTAGGAATATAAACACTACCCTCTACAGGGGCTGTGTAGGCATGCAGTTTGTTATCGTCGTAAGTCTTGGTGGTGAAAGCCAAAGGCATGTAGAACTCGCCTGCTTCACCCATAAGGATAACCGGTGTGTTGGCTGGTACGACTGAGGTAATGGGAACAAGTCTCACCTTACCAGCGGTAACGCCTGCAACAATGTAGGCGGTCATGCCCGTAGGAATGGTAAGGCTCTTGGAGTAGTAAAGTCCCATGATACCTTCAGCGGGCATGGTAAACTGGCGTTCAATTTGCCATTTTGCCCACTTACTGTCACTGCCGTTGGTCACACAGAGTTCTTTGCTGCCGTCGAAGAAATGGTTGATGTTGTTGACGGCTCTGATTTCGATGGACCCATCGTCAAAGTTAAATCCTATAGCCATCTTGGCAGCATCGGTCTTAGTATCATTGACAGTCACATATCCCCAGCGGTCATCATCGGCATTGGTTTTCTCTGTCACGACGTAGCCGTTGGCTCCATGGTTGAACATGGTGTAGGAGCCGTCATCTTCTTTGGCGAAGTCAAACAAGTAGTTGTCTTTGGACGCTTTGTCAAATGTAGTCTGCATGAAGATGTTTTCACTGATATGACCAGAAGATACACTACTGACAGAGCTTTGGAGACTCATATAGTCGAAGTTACCTTGAGCTCCGCACAAACGGTAGGTGCCATTATCCCAGTCGAGTTCCTTCTTCAGGTTTTCAGCCTTGGCAGCCTCAGGTATCTGGTCATCTGACAGTTTCACGATATCAACGCGACTATCACTGTCCCAGTTGCTATTGGGATGCTTGGCAACGCTATATACATGATATATAGGGTTGGTGTTGCTGCCTATGCAGAACGGCATACCTGTGTCGTTGGTATAGGTTGCATCAAACAAATAGTAAAGGTAGTTGCTGTAGTTTGGGTCGGTAATCTTGCATATTCTGATATGTGATGCCATGGCTGGTGAGGAGGTTACGCTCACATCGCGGTCGGCGTCCATATCTACACCCACCACCTTAAGATAACATGGGTACGGGCATCCGCAATAGCGCAAGAGGTAATTCCCGTCACTCTGACGAATAAACTGGAAAACATAGCGGACGTCAAGATTGTCGTAATCTAAGGTCTTACCGTCACCTGTTGCCAGATAGGAACCGCTGAAAGAGCCGGTCATGGGGTAGAAGTTGAACACTTCGTCGGCTGCACTGGAACGAATAGTAAAAAACTCATCATCCATGTTGCCACGAATAACATAGTAGCCGCTGATGTCATCGGTTACCTTTTCATTGGATTGCTGGTTCCATGCCCAAAGGGTTTCGGGTAAAGAAACCGAAAGCAACAAACAGAATAGTAAAATTTTCTTTAACATAAGCCTGAATTTATTTAATTACTGTAATCTTTTTTACGCAAAATAGATTGGGGGTAAAAACTCCACTGCAAAGATATCACTTTTTCATAACTGCACGAAACAATATCAATCTTTTTTCGTATGTTGAAAAATATTTTCAATTTCATATCGAGGCTTAATTATCCTCCTATCTTTTTTATGTAAGTCTGGTGTATCATCATACAATGAACAACTTTGATTGTTTTTCATGGCAATGGCTTTCTCAACCGAAATATACTTTTTTATTTTTGCAATAAACAACATTTATATACGTTTTATAATAAAACAATATTGCGCCACAAAGCCGCAGTTGAATAAAACGTCATTATAAATGGACCTGTACTCATATGCCATCATTGCGTTTGCAGTAAGTTTTGCATTCTCGCTCATCTTCACGCCTGCCATCACACAGCTATGCATGAAGCACAAACTTTATGACCAGCCCAACGAGCGCAAGGTGCACCACATTGCCGTACCGCGTTTAGGCGGCACATTATTCCTGCCGTCCATGGGCATTGGTATGGCCATCGCATTGTCTGTCATGTATGGTGGTTTCCAAGAGAATTTTGAGATAACTATCTCTACTTTTCTCATGATAGCAGGCGCATTTATGATTTACCTTATTGGCATCATTGATGACCTCAAAGGTATCGAGGCCAAGCACAAATTTATCATTCAGTTTGTCGCCGCACTGTTTTTCCCGCTCTGCAACCTCATGATAAACAATCTCCACGGTATCTTCGGCATATATGAGATTCCATTGTGGATCAGCTACCCTATAACTGTTTTTACCATCCTGCTCATCGTCAACGCCATCAACCTCATTGACGGCATCGACGGACTCTCATCAAGCTTGAGCTCCATCATCCTGCTGACATTCGCCATACTGTTCCATAGGTTAAACGCCACTATATTCAGTCTCATGAGTGCCAGTCTGGCAGGCGCAATTATGGCTTTCTTTCTGTTTAATATGTTCGGTAAAATCGGCAAAAACAAGATTTTTATGGGCGATGCCGGCAGCCTGTTCTTAGGCTACGTCCTGGCATACCTTGCCATCAAATACCAAATGTATAATGACGGAAGCGTATTTATCTACCGCGAAGAATCCCTGCTCATATCCATAACCCTGCTGTTCATCCCCTGCATAGACGTCATACGCGTTGCCTTGTCAAGAAAAATCCAAGGAAAGAGAATGTTTGACGCCGACAAGACACACATACACCACGTCCTTATGCAGAGAGGCCTGAGCATGAGGATGACGCTGGCGGTCATCATCAGTCTCTTCGTATTTATCAGTGCAACAAACTATCTGCTCTACGATTTCATACCCTCAACACTGATAATCATCATAGACATCATCATCTACGCCCTGTTTATTTACATCAACAAGCGACAGACTAAATGACGAGAGTAAAACGGTCCTAAAGCAAGCCGTCATTGATACCCCTGCACATATTATTTTCGCTTTGGCGTGATAAATCTTCCGTTCCATAGGCTGGAACATACATTCCACCATACGGAACTTACATTCCATACGATGGAACCTCCATTCCAGGCGATGGAATGGAGAATATAATTGGCTGAAACTTCAACACCGAAGCGGCACGGCAGCACAAATAATCCTACTGGCAGATAAGTTGTTCAAGTAAAAAAACACCCAGTGTGCAGAGAATTATTGCATATCAAAAGAATCAGAAAAACACGACAGCACATCACCGAAGACTAAAGAGAAACGACCCGTTTTCTTGCTTTTATCAAAAAAATAAGATACCTTTGTATTTATCTACAATATTTCAACTGTTTTTTAGTTTTAAAATTATACGAAAACTCTTGGTATGAAGAAGATAATTATTTTATTCTTGTTATGTCCGTTGCTTGCATTTGGTCAATCAACTATGACAGACAGTCAGGTTGCCAGCTATATACAGAAAGAGTTGGCTAAAGGTACATCCCAATCCCAGATTGTAACCAAACTGATACAAAAAGGTGTAGACATCTCGCAAATACGCCGCATACACAAAGCATACCAACAAGCCAAAGATGCAGGAATGGGGAAAATAGCCGATGAGAACAATACGGCTGACGTCAGAACACGCACAAACAATGCCGAAGACAAGAATACCGTCCGTGAGAGCAATACCTCACAACGCATACAAGGCAGCCTGGATGGCAGAAGCGAGTATAGCGAAAACGATATAGACTTCCAGAATTACCAGACAGAGATTAATGGCATCAGCACAGCGAAGACGAATGACGGAAACGAAAATGGCATGAAGGTCTTCGGACGTGACATTTTCAACAATAAGGACTTGACCTTTGAACCGATAATGAACATTGCGACTCCGCAGAACTACCGTCTCGGTCCCGGCGACAATGTGATTATAGACATCTACGGTGCATCGCAGAAATCCATCAGTTCATCAGTATCGCCTGACGGCGACATAGTTATAGAGAACTATGGTCCCATTCAAGTCAGCGGACTGACCATAGCTCAGGCAAACAGCCGCATCAAGGCCCAATTAGGCGCGCGCTACCAGAGCAGCAAGATAAAAATTTCATTAGGACAGAGCCGCACCATCACCGTGAATGTCATGGGAGAAGTAAAAAATCCAGGCACATACACATTGTCAGCATTTGCGAGTGTTTTCCACGCCCTGTATATGGCAGGCGGCATCAATGACCTCGGTACACTCCGCAGTATCAAAGTATACAGAAACAGCAAACTGGTCAGCACTTGTGACATTTACGACTACATCCTAAACGGAAAGATGACAGGCAACATACGTCTCGCCGATGGTGACGTCATCAGCGTAGGTCCATACGACTGCCTTGTGACCATAACAGGCAAAGTGAAGCGCCCGATGATTTATGAGATGAAAAAAGATGAGAGTATCACATCGCTCATCACATATTCCGGCGGTTTCACCGGTGACGCTTACACAAAAGCCGTCCGCGTGGAACGGAAGACCGGACGCGAATATAGCGTCTTTAATGTTGAAGAATTTGATATGTCGGCATTTCATGTCGCTGACGGTGACGGTGTAACCGTTGACTCTATCCTGCCCAGATATCACAACACAGTGGAAGTAAAAGGCGCTGTCTTCCGTCCAGGAAAATATCAGATTGACAACTCCATCAACAGTGTCCGCAGTCTCATACAAAAAGCAGAAGGCATCACTGAAGAAGCGTTTACCAATCATGCCGTCATCCACCGCATGAAAGAAGACCGCACATTGGAGATTGTCAGCGTTGACCTTGAGGGCATCCTCAAGGGGAAGGTGGCAGACATCCCGCTGAAAGAAAACGATGTTCTGTTTGTTCCCAGCAAGATAGAAGCCATGGTGGAGCGCACAATATCCATCTCAGGCGAAGTGCAATATCCAGGCATCTACACCTATGCTGACAACGAGACGCTTGAGGACTTTGTACTTCAGGCAGGTGGTCTGACCGACAAAGCGTCAACAGTGAAAGTAGACGTGTCACGACGCGTCTCCAACCCACAGGCCACAGCTCCCGACAGTGTCATAGCCAAAACATTTACATTTGCCCTCAAAGAGGGATTCATCGTTGACGGTAAGCCCGGATTTGTTCTCATGCCATTCGACCAAGTTTATGTCAGAAAAAGTCCTGCATACTCCGAGCAAAAGAATGTAAGCATCGAGGGAGAAGTACTCTTTGCCGGAAACTACACGCTGACGAAATTGCATTCACGCCTGACAGACCTTATCGA
>AUXO018659147.1_pt1 | contig 24660 bp, 23 predicted proteins | sample 768731 | NCBI WGS metagenome assembly AUXO01 (sample SAMN02715735, study PRJNA202380) | gut metagenome | biome: sheep rumen | host: Ovis aries | place: New Zealand: Palmerston North | reverse complement strand
GAGGTCTATGAGCCGAGCCGGTTTATCGTGACTCCTGCCGCAGTCGAGGAGTACAACGGCGTGGTATGTCCGGCAGTCATCACTGTTCCTCGTGGGTGTTGTACGCAGATCGGATTTGAACCGGTACCTGCGTCCGACGATCCGACTGTCGCACCGGCACCTGTGGTCGATGCACAGAATATTTACGTTGAGATTGAAAGAATCGCATGAAAGGGGGAACAGAGATGAATAATAAAATGCTCTACGAGCTGTGTGAGGCTCTGAACAAGGAACTGGAAGAAGTCTTCAAGGAGACCTCTCAGAAAGGAATGAATTCCACTTATCTGGATTACATCGATAAGCTGACGCATTCCCTGAAGTCTGTCAAGACCATCATTGCCATGGAGGAATCCAAGGGCGGAAATTACGGGAACGGTAGCTACGGTGCCTATAACCGGTATTACGCCAATCCGAATTCTGTTGATTACAACAGGGGTGGTTATGGCGATGGCGGCTATGGTGAAAATGGCTATGGCCGCAGAGGCCGTGACAGCATGGGCAGATATACCGCTGAAGGTGATCTGGCACAGGAACTGCAGAAGCTGATCGGCCAGGCACCGACTCCGCAGATCCGAATGGACATGGAACATCTCGCTCAGAAGATCAACAACGCAATGTGATGAAAAAGGGGGAGCTGCCTTTGCAACTCCCCCTTTTTTGAGGTATCAGATGATTACATTAAAACAATTTATGGATGGCATCCGTGAAAATGCCAAACGGATTCGTGATTATCAAAAGAGTCATGACGGCAGTGATGGTACCTGTGATTGCGTTGGCCTGATCATCGGAGCGCTGCGGCTGGAAGGTGTCCAGTATAAAGGCACCCATGGCAGTAACTACTTTGCCAGATACTGCACCAGTGGACTCCGCCGGATTTCAGATCTGAAAGTCGGCGATCTGGTTTATAAAGCCAAATGGCCAGGTGATGAGGGATACGACCTGCCGCCCAGATATGAGGATGGAACAGACACAAAGGACTACTGCCATATTGGTGTGATTATGTCCGTGGAACCACTTAGCATCTGGCATTGCTCCTCTGGTGGGATGCACTATGACAATAAGATTGGCAGATGGAACTATTGCGGTGAATGTACCTATGTCAATTATGGAGAGGAAAAGAAGATGAAACCACCGTATATCGCAAAGGTCATTACATCGTCAGACGCTCTTCGTCTTCGTACTGGTCCAAGTACCGATTACACAAAAATCGGATCTGTGCCAAAAGACGCTGAGGTAAAGGTCATCACCCATGGTGACAGCTGGGATTTCGTTGAGTATGAGGGAATGCATGGCTATGCCAGCAATCAGTATCTTTCCCCCGTCAGAGAGATTCATGATGAGGCTGAGGAAGAAGTTACCATCACTATTCCAAAAGCTGACTTATTAAGGTTTGTTGATGTACTCAGTGAACTGATCGGAGTATTGGAAGGGGGGAAATGAAATGAGAGATGCATTGCAGATTATTGCCGCAGCCTTTGGCGCGGTTCTTGGCTTCTTCTGCGGCTTACCGCCGATTCTGATTGTACTTGTTGTCGTGATGACACTGGATTTCATCACCGGCGTTATTGTGGGATGCACCGGCAAATCGCCCAAGACTGAGTATGGTGGGCTGTCCAGTTCCACTGCTTTCATTGGTTTGCTCAAGAAAGTTGCGATTTTGATCGTTGTGGCGCTGGCATATCTGCTCGACTTTGCAGTATCGTCTACATCTGGAATTGATTTTGCCGCCGTTTCTGGTGCTACCTGTTTGTGGTTCGTGGCCTCTGAGGGCATCTCTATAATTGAAAACGCCGCTCTCATGGGTGTGCCGATTCCGGATCAGATCAGACAGCTTCTGGAAGTCATGAAGGGAAAGAAAGAGGTATAGCGATGGCTAAAGCTTCGGACCAGCTTGAAAAGCTTATACGGATGAGGACGGGGTACGAATATACACCGAAGACTGCTGAGCAGATTAAAAAGCAGGCCGAAGGTGAATACCAGTCGTACTATGATCAGCTGAGGCTTGCCGCAAGGCAAGCCCAGCAAGCCACAGATCTCCGTCTACAACAGCAGATATCCGGCTTACAGGATACATACGACAAACAGCGGGAAGACAGTGCACGGCAGTTCAGACAGGCTTACAGCCAGGCTGACAGACAGCTTCTCGGTCGGGGCATGCAGAGGTCAAGCTATGGCGCATCGGCGCTGGCAAATGTTGCATTGGAAGGCAACAGGGCACAGCAGAAGATCAACGATGCTCAGGCGGCTGCGGCCTCTCAGATTGAAGACCAGCGGTCACAGCTTCAGACACAGCTCAATGAAAAGCTAGGACAGTATACAGCATCTCAGGCGGCGGATGTTCTCAACCGTCAGAGGCAACTGGAAGATACAGAATATCAGCGTAGGGTTGATGCGCTTAAGTCGCAGACCAGTCTGGAACAGGCTATCTATTCCGCTATGTATCAGCAGGAGCGCGATGCCCAGCAGGATTCTCAGTGGCAACAGTCGTTCGATGCACAGCAGAACCAGTGGAACAGAGAGTTCAATGCTGAGCAGGACCGCTTTAACAGGCAGTTCGAGTATCAGCAGAGCCGCGATACAGTGGCCGATCAGCAGTGGCAGAAGCAGTTTGATTATCAGCAAGGTCGTGACACTGTCGCTGATAGACAGTGGCAACAGCAGTTTGCTGAAACGCAGAGGCAGTCCAATATCAATCAGTCAAACTGGGAGAAACAGTTTGCTGAGTCACAGAGGCAGTTCCAGGTGTCACAGGAACAGTGGCAGAAACAGTTTGATGAATCTCAGCGACAGTTCAATGAGAACTTCGGCCTTGAATCATTCCGCTATGGCTACAATCAGCCTCAGGCTGAAGGTGGCGGCGGTGGCGGTGACAGCTATTCCAGCGGCGGTGGTAATAATCCATCCAAACCGCAGAATAAGAATGATACTCTGCTCGATTATGCCAATGCTCCGTCAGCAAATGGATCAAACGTAAAAACTGGAACATTAAGCAGTAACGCTCCTACAGTCAGTTATACTGCGAAAAAAGACACCGTAAAAAAATCTACCGCAACAGCTACGGCATCAAAAACTGGTTCTAATTCAGTTTCATCCAATCTGTCGAAGGCATCTGCTTATGTAAAATCCAAGAAGAAATAAGAGGGGGATAATATGGCAGCTTATAAAGTTTCCGTTGGGAACAAAGATGATGACAAGAACAAAAATAAAAGCTCTTCCGGCGGTGGAGGCGGTAACAGTTCCAAGGCTTCATCTAGTGGCGGTTCTACCTCTTTTTCTGCTGGTTCAAAATCGTCTTTGATTAGAGGAGGAGTGGGTACTACGGTATCCACTCCTTCGTCCTCAAGAGGATCCGGCCCGAGTTCTTCACTGGCTGGTTATAATAAATCCGATTTTACGAAAACCGGCATTGGTGGCAGTACTGTTACAGCTAACAGTCCAGGCGGCAGAACGCAGACTGTAACGATGGATTACAGAGGCAAAAACAGCAATCGTTCTCCATTTGCTTCCTATGATGCCAATAAACAGCTGACGTATGATTCCAAGCCTGGTGAGTTTGTTGCCAGATCTCTGTATTTTGGCGCAAACGGGCAGACTCAGCGTGGACGTGATTTGTTTAATTCACTCCAGCAGGAATTCACGAACTTTGATTCTCCTCTGTACCAGCCGTATTTTAGAGGGACGAGTAAGGCTATTGCAGAACTTGCTCAGCTAGGCGTTCAGGTTCCGGAAGACAATGTTCGTGACTGGCTTTCTGCAAATAGTGAATTTGTCCGTCAGAACAAACGTGAGACGGAATCTACCTATAATCCGACAAAGACGAAAAGATCTTCAAAAGATCAGCAAATCGCCTATTGGCTGTATCAGCTTGAAAAAGATCAGGATTTCACCGAAAAAGCACAGCAGGAATGGGCAAATCTCCAGAAGGAACTGTCATATAAAGCCAATCGTCTTGACTGGAATATGTCTGATGATGAGATCATCAATTCTATCAACTGGAAAAAGTATCCTAGTCTGGCAAAGATGGATGCTGGCATTGAAATGGGAACCTATCCCGAATTGACACAGGGTATGGATTACAGCCGCGACAATCTGTATGGTGTCCTGTTTGCCGCACGGAATCCGGAGAATGCATCTGACAATGCCTACATCAATACCGGCTGGTACTATACCAACGCGGGTAATACCTATCTCCAGAATGATGCTGTCCGCAATGCCGGCAATCCGAACAGCCCTGATTTCAATCCGTATCGCTATGGCCCGTCCAGAACAACGGATGATACCATGGAGTATTTCGGGGTATCCAGCATCGATCAGAAGTTCATTGATGACCACAAGTACATGATGAATTCCGCTGATGAAAAAGAGCGGACCATGTATGCGAATGCTGTCCAGTATTACAACAACTGGGAAAAGATCGAGGCCCAGGCCAAAGAGCTTACAGAAGTTATCGAAGAAGGATTAAAATATCATCCTCATGATGCACAGGGATTGATTGATTACGTCTTTGGTGATGGCAGTGTTTATGAAGACCTTGATATGCTTCAGAAGGTTGATGAAAGCTATCTCGGTAAAGATGGAAAGAATCCGACAGGTAAGTTTGTTGGTACGGCACAGGCTATCTCTTATGACAGAAAATATATCGAAGATAAGATCCATGAAATCTGTGGCCCCAGCTATAATGATTACAGCGGTGCCGAACAGATTTCTTATATCTGTGATAAGCTTGGTGTCGATAAAACCGGCATCACTTATGACCCTCTCGTTGATCACGAGATGGACAATGCGATCAATGAGAGCGCCGGATACATCGCTCAGAATGGTACGCCTGAGGAACAGGACGTATTCAAAAACGCCTATCTCTACAACTATGACAACTATACACGGGAAGTCGCAGATGCCATTGTAGACGGCAGAATGACCTCTCAGGAAGCCTATGACATGCATCTGGGATATGCCAACGATCTGTGCTATCAGCATTACTATGGTGCAAGAAATGTTGTCAATCGATATGAAGGTTTACAGGCTGAAAAAGAACGGCTTGAAACACAGTTGGCCGGCAATATGGAAGCTCTTAATTCTGCTTCGAGAGACCGTGAACATACCGCTGGTATGCAGCAGGATATCCAGAGAATACGTGGACAGCTGAAATATATTAATGATCAGCTAGCAGAAATTGCTCCGGACCATGAAGAAGCGCTTGATACTCTGAAAAAGATCGATCAGAGCTATGAATTTGCAGATCGTATCGCGTCTCTTGGTGGCGTTGTGGTTCCTGAAGATCAGAAATACGAAGCCCGTGAAATGATCGATTATATTTCCAAGTTTGATTCCAATATTGATATACCGAAATATTCAGCTTATTCTGTATATGAGACTTCACTGGAAGCAAATTCTGATAACAGAGAAAAATTAACCAGTGAGGCAAATAAAGCGGTTGTCAATAACACTCTGGAGATATCTGCCATTGATTATTTTCTCAATTGGGCTGGAGATAATAATGTTGCTATCCCAGAGAATGCAATCAATAACCTGAAAGCTTATAAAGATTATTTAAGCGGGACAGTTGAGGATTCCAAATATTTCCTTCTTAGCGAAAACGATGATTTTGACTCTGTTGTTGCGGCCGCAAAGAAAAGAATCAAAGATAAGTATGACAAGAAAACTCCTGCCGAACGGTGGGTCTTGCCAAACGATCCGTCTTGGGAAGAAGATATTATTGCTACTGCTATTATCGATCCCAAATTAATGCCTGGGCTTAACTGGACAGAAGACGAAAAGAATACATATATTTATCTTTTGGAAAAAGGCGGACCAGACGGACAAACCGGAGCCGAAGCGGCAAAAGTATTTGAAGAATTCATCAAAGACCGTACAGATGTCAGAAAATATGAAGACATACAGCAAGCATGGCGAGATGCTTACAGCGGTGGCAATGAAGTAGACAATTTCTGGGAAGCTATCGCAAGCGGTGCCGTTGGTACAATCGTAAAACCTTTTGCTGGTATAAGTGCCAGTCTTGCCTCTATTGTAAAAATGGCTACAGGTAATAAAATCTATGCCAAGGATCCTGTTTTTGCCTTGAATAATGTAATTGGTGAAATGCGTCAGGAAACAAAAGAAGGTATTCAGAGCTTGGTATCTAATCCTCTGGGTAAAGATACTTTAGGCTTCCTGTATGATGCGCTCATGGGTGCGAATGATAGTTTGTATTCTGGCGCACTTGCTGGTTCAATCGGTTTGTCTTCAATTGTTCCAGCGAATGCGTTTTCTGAATCAAGTAATGCAGTTCTTAGGTGGTTGCCAAAGGGAATTAATTCTTTTTCTGCTGCAAGCCTACAGTCGTTTTCTACAATTGCTGATACCGCACAGGACCTTGCTGAACGTGGAATTGATGACAATACCTCTTTTATGCTTGCTTGCGGTATTAACTTTCTGGCTGATACTGTCAGTGAAGCCGTTGAAGTAAGCGATATCCTTGGTATTGATGATGCGGCTTCTTTTAAATCGCTCTGGGGCGATGGAAGTAAATTTCTGGCAATCTGTAAGCTTTGCCAAATTGATGATGCTCTCGGCGAATCAGCCAGCGAGTTTATTTCTGGAATGTCAGATTATCTCATCACTCAGAAAGCGTCCAAATATGATCTTTCTACTGATGCGGGCAGAATTCAGTTCTTCAAAGATATCGTTTATGCGGGTTTCAATGGAGCGGTCTCTGCTGGCATGTCTACTGGTGTCAGTGGTATTTTAAGACGACATAATGCCAAGAATGCAGAAAAGAAGTTAAAACGTGCAGAACAGCAAACCCAGCAGAGAATCGATGATATGATAAATAATCTGGATTTCGGCAACGGACCCAGAAATCAGCCACAGAATCAGTCACAGAGCCAGCAGGATCAGACTCAGGAACAGACCCGTCAGGAGCCTGACTGGTATGATATGCAGCCTGATGAAATGGATATGGATGAACCCAAAGCTCCGGCCAAGACGAATCGGTTTGAAGGTGTCAGCACTCAGGACCTGATAAATGAATTCTCGGATCTGCGCGATAGAGTCAAGGGCATCACGGCTGAAATGGAACAGAACAATTCGGTACTTGAGGGTGAAGACAGGGCAGCCGCTGATCAGCAGACAAGAGAAATGACTGCTGACATGAGGAAACAGGCAAGACAAATCAGAAGTGAACTCAGGACAAGATATGAAGATACCTATGCCAGACTGCGGTCACTGCTCGAAACAAATGGCGGCGTGATGGATGAAGGCGCGGCCAGCCTGAAAGCAGAAGCTGATGAACTTGAAAAGGCCTTGATAGCTGCTGGGGCTCCAATTGGCGTAGAACAATATGTAGATGATCTGCTCAATCCTCAGCCTGAACAGGAAGAATCTGCACCACAGAGGAATGAACCTGACTGGTATAACAGAGATACCGAAGAGGAAGAAACAGAATACCCGCAGCATGACAGAAGTCAGTACGAAGGTAAATCCACTGAGGATATCACATCCGAACTGACTGAGCTGGTATCCAGAATCGAACAGACCAAAAAGGACCTTGCTGAACAGTACAAGCTTGTCGATAAGAAAGACAAAAAATATGTCAGAGAGCAGAATCAGGATATTCTGAATCAGCTTGATGAGCAGTCGAGAGGATTGTGTCAGGAACTTGCAGACCGCTATGTCGATACTTATACACGCCTGAAAGACTTGCTGAACGCAAACGGCGGTGATATGGATGCATCTGCCATGCAGTTACAGGCAGAAGCTGATGCAATCGACAAAACCCTGTCCTTTGTTGGCATGGACATGAACGGCATGCGGCAGAATATTGATGACATGATTACCAGCAGATCCGGAGCGGAAGAAGCAGAAGGAACAGAGGCGGGACCGGAAGGGGAAGCCTTGCCTGAGTCCAACAATACTCAGATTTCACCGGAACAGGCCCAGATGATTCGTGCTGTCAATGCGCTGTTCAATGCGGACCAGTCCGGAGATCAGGCCGCCAAATCAATTACGCTATCTAGCGTTCTTGCGCTCAGCAACAGTGACCATTCCATCACATCGCTTGATCGTGCCGGCGGTATGGCTCTTGCCCGTGATTATGGGGACAATATTCCTCAGCTCAGCTATCTGTTCCTCAGTGCTGTTGAAAATGGACAGAACTTTGAGGATGTGGCCAACGCACTGTCTGTTGCCGCGCTTAAAGTCGATGGTACACAGTCAGGACGTTTCCTTGATCTGTTGATGCAGAAAAACGACACCCACTATACCAAAGAAGAAATTGACGGTCTCATTCAGCGGTCGCTGGCAGACATTAATGATCCTCTGCTTAATACTGCACTGCTGAATAAGATTGTCGATTATGACACGGCGTTCAAAGTTAAGGATAAGATCGGCGAGGGCCGCCGCAAAAACTCAAAGGCGGCAAATAAACGGGCAAAGGTAGCCAAGGATCAGGCTAGACAGGCTGCAGATAAGCTAGCAGAATCTCAGCGTCATCTGTCTGCCGCTCAGGATAATCTGAATGTGGTATCACAGGAATTCCATGCAAATCCAGCCGATTCCGCCTTGTTCGGTGCCCAGGCCAAAGCACAGCAGGATGTTGTCGGACGTGTAAATGAAGTTGAAAGCAACCGTAAATCTGCACAGGTGGCTCAGGAAACAGCGAATGAAGCACAGAAAGATGCAGACGAGATTGCCGGTCAGGAAATGGCAGAGATCCGTCAGGAAGCCAGAGCGGAAGCCGAACAGGAAATGGCCGAGAGACGACAGGAACGGGCAGAGCAGAGGCGCGCTGAATCGTCAGAACAGGCTCAGGGTGGAGTCAGACAGGGCTATTCCGGCACAACCTATGTCGGTAATCAGCCTATCACATTCCACTATGCCGCCATCGATACTGATGGTCTTGTTGTCAGCAATGATGAAAATTTCGCACCAAATCCGAACTATCCGGCAGAGTTACAGCCCCGTGACAGAACGAGGGCGGCTGACCAGATGAATATTAACAATATGGCAAAGTCTCTCGTTCCTGAGAGGCTTGGAGAATCTTCCAGCGTTCAGGAGGGCGCGCCGATTGTCGGATCTGATTATGTCGTTGAGTCCGGAAACGGGCGGGTGCTTGCTATCAATCAGGCGAGAGGCTCTGAGTCCGGAGCAAGATATACTGCATGGCTCCGTGCGAATGCGGCTAAGTTTGGTCTGAATCCTGAGGATATTAACGACAGATCGGTATTGGTCCGTGTCCGTGAATCAGATGTTGATCGTGTGGAATTTGCACGACAGGCGAACGAATCCAATACAGCATCCTATTCTGAGACGGAAACAGCTGTCAATGATGCAAAGGCGCTGGGAAATGATATCATTAACAAGTTTAATGGCTTCAATTCCAAAGGAAGCGTGAACACGCTGTCTAACAGAGAATTTATCGCTGACTTTGTGAATAAGATCATTCCGAAGTCGCAGCGCAGTCAGTATCTGACTGAAACCGGTGAGTTGAATACCCGAGGGGAAACCCGAATCATGAATGCTGTCTTTGCAAAAGCATACGGTGATACGCGCCTCATTTCCATGCTGGCTGAAGGTTCTGATGAAAGCAAGAATTTCCTGAAAGCAATGCGTGAAGTGGCACCCAATGTCGCTATGCTTGATGCCCGTGTTGATGCGGGAGAGGCATTCAAGACTGATTTGCCGCAAAGGATCACTGATGCCGTAAAGCTTTTGAGAGATATCTATGCCAGTGGCGGAACACTGTCTGACCGTCTGGATCAGGTTTCCATGTTTGATGAAGGGGAAAATAACGGCGTGGATCCTATCACGGCGGAGCTGGCAAGATTCTTTGATAAGAATAAGCGCAGTGCCACCAAGCTGGCTGACGGTATCCTTAGCATGATTGATCAGGTTTACAATGCCGGTATTCCTGGACAGCAGACCATGTTTGGAGAGGAAGCGTCTACACCCGAGCTTCTGCCGATCATCAAGAAAACTGCGGCAGATATCGCGTCTAAGAATGTACTTAAGGCGGTGTCGGACCATACCGCAACGATTCCCGCCGCACCCGTTACTTCCAATAATCCTAGAGTACAGAGAGACATCCAGTCCGGATGGGACATTATCCAGAGACTTTCAGATAGCATCGGCGTACCTATCGATCCTCGCCGGTCAAAGTATCTCCGTAACCTCAGGCGCAATACCGGTGGTTATATTCATCCTGATGCAAAGGTGGTCCATGTTCAGGATGCATCCATGGTTGAAATTGCTATGCATGAGCTGGGCCATGTAATCTCTCAGGTTGACGATCTGGCCAACCGGCTGGATACCAGAGGATTGCTGGCAAACCTTATGAATATTCCAAGAGAAGCGCAATTCCTGAGCCTGTATTATGACCCGAACGATGTACAGGGTAGCCAGCAGGTCATTGAGGAAGAATCCCGCGCAGAATTTGCTAAGTTCTGGGCATTGGACCGTGATTATGCTGTCCAGCTTGCCGGACGTGAATTTGTGGACCAATGGGAAAGCCTTCTGAATGATCGTGGATGGCTCCGGCCGATGCAGGAAGCATCTGTCCAGCTCAGGCTGAATCGTGCAGAAACAGTTTCTGATTCTGAACGCGCAAAGTCCTATATCCACCTGGAGGATCAGAATAACGACAGAAGACAGGCTCCTACAGAATGGGTGCGAAAAGCTCTGACTCAGGTAACAGACTATACTCACCCGCTCCAGCAACTGACAGATGAAAACAGACGGAGACAGGGTGAAAACTATCGTAGAGATCAGGACCCCCGTGAGCTGGCCTTGGCGCGTGCTACAGCGTCAAACAATCTGTTTGAACGCAATATGTTTGAGACCATGGTTGACTCCGAAGGAAATACTGTCTATCGTGATGATGGTACAGAATATGGCTCGTTCCAGCATATTATTCAGCAGATCAGAGATACAGATGAGCATGACTTCCTGACTCTGTTTTCGTTGCTGGATGGCAGAGACAGGGGTGAAAATGGAAAAGATACATTCGGTGATGATTTCGACATTGATAGAGCTATTCAGGAGTTACAGCAGGCTCATCCGGAATTCATGCCAGTCATTGATCAGGTTGAAGAATGGTATGAGAAGTTCATGGAAACATGGCTGGTCAATGAGAATAATCTGTCGGCTGAAGCGTTTAGACATATGCGAGAGCTGTATCCGTATTACATTCCGTCTATTGTTGATTCAAAAGATACTAGGGATCATTCCGGAAACAGAAACACACGCGGAGATCAGCCAGCTGATACTGGTCTGAGATATGCAGGAGGCCATAAAGGTGCCGCTGTCAAGAATCCAATTGTTATGATGGCTCAGTACATGCAGAGCTACATTTCGAAAGCGAAAACCATTGAACTGCATAGAGCATTTGATACAACGATGACAGAATCTCTCCGTGAGGATCCTCAGTGGGCAAACGGCATTGCTGAGCTGACTCAGCCTGATATGAACAGAGTGAATACCTTCAATGCAAATCAGGAGGCACTCAGAGCGCTTAACCGTGAAATCAGAGAAATTATGAGGGATCGCAATAACAGAAATGATCCGCATGTTCGAGAATTGATGGACCGTCTGCGTATGACCATATTGAATTTGCCCAATTACACTTGGGAAGTTTCAGACCGTGCTACTGGTGCGGATGTCATTAATGTCGTTCGTGCTGACGGCTCGATTGCATCATGGACTGTATATAATAAGGAAATTTATGATGCCCTTACCAAGATGCCTGGAGCTAAGCCTGTTGGCAGATTCCTCAGAGCGGTACACGCTTTCATGGGATTCTTCTCAGCTAACGTCACGGCGCGTGATATTGGTTTCTCTTTTATGAACTTCCTGAGTGATACTGATACAGCTGTCAACTACGGACATTCCAGCGGGAATTATATTGGATACATGAGTCAGCTCCTGCGCAATACTTTCAGGTATGGCCAGGAAATGTACAGAGCATCTCATGGCCAGGAAACATCTGATACCTACCGGAAATTCATTACATTCGGAAAGCTGGGCTCTAGATATGCATTAAGAAATCCCAATACTCAGCGTGAACTGAGAAACCAGCTATATGCTCACCGGAATACTATACGGGATAGAGTCGGAAGGATTGTTAATGCTCCAATAGCAGGAGTTGAATTCTTGTCAGGATTCCTCGAAGATGCCACACGGTTTAATGCGTTTGCTAATAACTATCGTGACGGTGGATCTTACAGTGATGCTTTGAGGGCTGGACGATATGCCAGAGAAGACAGTACGGATTTCTCAAAACTTGGCAAAGAAGAGAATCTCAATCCGGTTCTTAAAAAATTCGTTCCATTCGTGGGGCCGGCTGAACAGGGCATTGCAAAGACGATTGAGACACTTGTCCTGCCTGAGAACAGGGAAGAACGGAATAAACTGCTTCGGAGAACTGCTCTTAATGCCGTTATCCGTGGTGTAGCCATTGCCGCTCTTCGTGGTCTGTTCTGGGATGATGAAGACAAAGAAGCCTATGATGAAGTCCGTGATTCGGAGAAATCGAAATACTTCCATATCAAATTCGGTCATGGAGACAACGCCAAATTCTTCCGTGTCAAGCGTTCTCAGGACATGCTCATCCAGACGGCAGAAAATATTGGTGAAATGATTGGTCGGACGTTTACCGGATGGGAAGATGATCCAGGTGCGGCTATATTTGCAATCGGAAAGAATGCGGCTATGAATACTGCAATTTCTTTTGATGCTGTCTGGGAACCGTTTAACGATGCAATGAATAATGTTAATTTTCAGGGCATACCGCTTGATTCGGGTTCAGATCTGGATAAACCGCCTCAGGATCGGTGGGATGCGGAAACCCCGTATTTGTTCCGCTTTTTGTCCTCAATGTCTAATACTGTCGGTGTAAAACTCTCACCGGCTGGGTGGAGATACATAACGGAAGAGTTTACCGGCTCTATGGGAAGGATTGGAATTAACATCTATGAAAACATGACCAATGATCATCAGGGACCACCGAGTGCTGTTGGAGAGGCTTTGTATGATTACGCAGCGCGGAAGTTTACTATTGATCCGATCTACTCCAACAGTCTGTCTGAGACATACTATGCCGGTCTGGACAAGCTTGGCGGCGTACTTGCTAACGCTGAGTCTGGCCATTCCATTGTCTATTTCAGGTCCAATCTGAGCAAAGACGAGGTAACAGCCGGACTGAAGGAAGCGAAGAATCTGACCAGCTCAGAGTCACGGCTTAGTGTCATCGGCACCCAGATTGCAGAGCTTCGGTCTAGAGAAAAAACCGTCTTGGATGATAACAGCAAAACTGAATCCGCACGGGATGCCGAGGCCAGATCTATCCGTATGGAGCGGAATAAACTGATGCTGGAAGCCAATGCTATCATCGGTGACTATTTCCAGAAATACGGTTATGACTATGCCGTGCAGGAGAACCTGATGTATGCCGCGGCTACAGTCGGTCTAGCAAGGCCTGAAAAGGTACAGAGCGATATGATTCCTCAGACGGTCAAGGCTGGCTATGTGACACCGGAAACCATACATGACGTTTTCAAGGCAGACAGCAATATGCCATATATGCAGAAAGCCATGCAGATTTTTGACTCCACACAAGACGTTGCTGTTCTGCCGCATCCGAAATACACCGGCTCTTATAACAAGACCAAGTATGAGGTTGAGGAACAATATCAGAACGACTTTGACAAAAAATATCGGGATGCGTATAATAGTTATGTCAGAAAAAAGACTCGCGCATGGGATAGAATGACCGATAAAGAAAAAACGGATGTCATGAAATACGCTCATAACCATGCTCAGCAGAAAGCGGCTGAATGGTACCACAAGCTGAGAAGATGACGCACCGGATGACTTTTGATTCAAAGCTACTGATATATAAGGCTTGGTACAAGGTTCAAATCCTGTCACCTCGACTCTCTAAACCCTAGATTTGTGGGACTTCCACAAAAATCAATGAGAAAGCACTATCAGATTTGATAGTGCTTTTTCCATTTCTGATGGGTTTGTTATCAAATATGTGACTCGTGAGATGACTCGCGAGATGACTCAGACGTCTTACCAGTTGTAGACTGCACCACTCAGGACTGCCGCTGTATGAGTATTGATGCTGGCAGAAACCTGTGCTTCTTTTGCTTTGATAATCTGGCCGTATACGCGGTCAATCATCTGGTATGATGCATGGCCCATCTGCTCAGCGGCGTACTTTTTCGGGACATCCAGCGCAACCATGATGGATGCGTGATAGTGGCGCAGCGCATGGAAGCAGAATTCATAGCCAAGGCGCGTCCGGAGACGGTTGAAACGGTTCGTTACCAGTTCGGGCTTCAGACCAATCAGCGAGGTGTCCGGAGTATAAATCACTCCATCCATCCGCTGGCGGAGCATCAGAGCATCATAAACGCTGTTGTCAATATTGATGACCCGTTTGCCCGCCCGCGTCTTGGTTTCCTTCTGCTGATACTTATTCATCTCATTGACGGCCAGCGCCTTGTTAATGTTCACGGTGGTGCGGGTGACATCTCCATAAGTCAGGGCGCAGATCTCACCGCGACGGCATCCGCAGAATGCACCAAGGATGATGGCGCGGTACAGGTCCGGATCAGATTCCTTGGTTTCCTTGAGCAGTACCTGAATCTGCTCATCGGTCGGGATGATGTACTCTTCCGGTTCCTGATCCGGAAGTTCAACCGACTTCCACCGGATATTCAGGTTGCCCGCCTTTTCAAGCGCCGGTTTTAACAGGTACATATCATTCTTAATCGTTTTTGCCGCCCGTCCCTGATCGGCGCGGGCATCGACAAAATCCTGTACATCTTCAAGGGTGATGTCCAACGCATACATATTATTGAAAGCGCCGAACGAGTGCATCCTGGCTGACTCATAGGTTTTAATCGTTGTGGGGGAGTAGGGACTGCGCTTGTTGTTGCGGCATCCTTCAATGTAATCTTCCAGTGCCTCATCGAGTGTCGGGCCTTTGGGGATTTCTTCCTCGATCACTCCACCGCCAGCTTTCAGCCACTTCTTGTATTCCTTCTCGCACTTGGCCGCGCTGTCACAGGTGAAGGATGCATACTTCTTTTTTCCCTTGGAATCTGTTCCATAATAGATACGAAGACGATACTTGCCATTGGGCATTTTAACCGGTGTTGCCATTTTCTTTTCCTCCTGTTTTGTGTTATAATCTCTCATGCAACGTTCCCACGTTCTTTTTTCCACATTGCCGTGCAGTGCCACCTGCACGGCTTTTTTTATTTCTTCGGGTGTCTTTGCAACATATCTATTGCTTCTTTCTGAAATACTGGATCAGCTGCGCGATAGACTTCTATCAGTTCCATTTCTTCATCAGTTATTTCAACCGTGATCTTTTCGGAACCGCTCCTATTGATTGGAACATCAGCACCCATGAGCCATACAGGGTCCACATTCAGCGCTTCGCCAAGTGCATACAGCTTATCTTGCGTTGGTGATACTTTTCCTGAAACATATTGGCTGATGTCACTTTTATTCATCTTTATGCCGTACTTGCTACATATAGGAAGAACTCGGTTCAGAATATCAACCTGTCTCAGGTTTCTGGTCCTCATCAGGTACTGCAATCTATCCGCAGTGGATGACCTAAACATGCTACACCTCCTTTCGATGTGGGTATTATAAGCCATCTTGAACTATTATTCAATATGTTTCTGGAAAAAATTCAAAATATTTGAACGATTGGGTATTGACGGATTTTATGCGGCGGTGGTATCATAGCGATGCGTTCAAAAAACTTGAACTTTTTCGAAAGGGGGTGAGGACATGAAATTCGATTACAACAAGCTCAAAGGGCGCATTATTGAGAAGTATGGGAAACAGGCCGCATTGGCCAAAGCTATTGGCATGTCGGAACATACCATGTCGGTTAAGATCAATGGGAAGAATTGCTTTACTCAGAATGAAATCAAGAGCATCTGTGAAAAGCTCACTATTCCAATTCTTGAGATCGGCGATTATTTTTTTACCGCAGAAGTTCAAACTGCTTGAACTATGAAAGGAGAAACTACATGATTAATATTAATGCTTATGCCGAAGAGCTGACGAAGCGGCTGACGAACGACCTTGAGGACAACATCATGGACCACCTTGATGATAACTTGGAGGACATTATCCATGACACTATTGAAGAGGAAATCCGGAACTGCATCGCTCAGGCTGTTCAGGAAGCCAAGGAAGAGACCTACCACATGATCTGTGAGGCCAAGCCTGATTTCTCTTTCTCCAAGAATGACAAGCCCTTGGTGAAGAGGCTGAGCGCGATCTGTGAGGAATCGAATGCGGTAGCGCATATGATTGTTGTCATGGATGACAAGCAGTGCAATGTGGCTCTTAGTGGAATCGGCATGAACGTCATCTACATGATCAGACAGATCATTGATACGCTGACCAAGAAAACAAACATGAGCAAGAGCAATATCATTGCTATGCTTGCTGTTCCGATCGATCCCCCGATCAGCCTGAAGAAATAAAAAACCTCACTGCCCGTCACAGTGAGGTTGAGCATGAGCTAACATGCCCTCTCCGGCTCCTATTATAGCAGAAAGGAGTTAAGAATGAAATACGCAGATGTCAAAAAAGAAGATGAGAGAATCCGATTGATACTCTCCATGCTTCAGGGCGCTGCGAAGTCCCAAAAGGCACTGTGTCGGGAAATCGGCATGACTGTCCCGACCTTCTGCCGCAGAATACAGGATCCAGGGACGCTGTCCCTTCAGGAACTGAGAAATATCAAGCTGTTCGCAAAGTCGCTGAATTATACATTCGATCCGCTGGAGGGAGTCAAATGATCATTGGAGCAATCATCATGCTCTCAGGCATGTTTTTAGCCACCGTGGTGATCGTCATCTGGTTGGCTAACGAGTTTATCGATGAAGCCGGCAGAGAGCGCCAGAAGCGGCAAATTTCGCGTCCTGAACCCATTCCCGGCCTGTCATGGTGGGAACTGCAAAAGGCGCTGAAAACCGTCAGGGCTAACGATAAGCATCACGTATACCGGCGGTACCGCATTTGGTAAAGAGGAAGATCAATCCTCCGGCCGGTAAGTTGATTTGTCGGTGCAGCAAGACCGGCAAGTTTGAGTACATTGACAAAGACTATAAATTTTTTTTCGAGGTGACATTGAAAAATGGAAATGCCCAAGAGACGGGAAGCATCCCAGATGGAGCTGACCGCAGTAGCTCAGGTCCGGAAATACAAACAGCCGCCGTGTCCAGCTTGCAAGATGCCGATGCACCTTCAGTGGTGGCCGAGTGTCTCAGCTGACAAGTGCTTTGATGTGTGGTACAGCTGTCAGAATCCGCTCTGCATGCCCAATTTCCGGACCAAGGCGATTACCGCACGGAATCTTGCGATGGCCGCGAACGATGCGTATAAGGCGGCTTTCTGGAGAGGGAGAGATGACCGGTGAATGTGCTGATTGCCTGTGAGGAGTCGCAGAAAACCTGTGCTGAGTTCCGCAAGCGTGGCCATAATGCCTATTCCAATGATATTGTGGCATGCTCCGGTGGCCATCCTGAATGGCATATCCTGATGGATTCCATGGCGGTCATCAATGGGGGGGTATTAAAACTGCAAAGTGGTGAGAAGATCGAGATTCCCCGTTGGGATCTGATCATAGCCCATCCGCCGTGTACATATCTTTCGAATGTCACGACACGGCATCATTCGCTGAAACTGACTCCTGTTAATCAGATCAACGCACGGACGCTGTCCCGCATCAGTTCCATGGATTTCTTCATGCGGTTCGTGTTCGCTGACTGTGAGAAGATCGCCATTGAGAATCCGATTGGGATCATGAACAGCGCCTACAGACAGCCTGACCAGATCATTCATCCGTACCAGTTCGCTGAGTCAGAATCTGATGAGGAGTATGTAACAAAAGCCACATGCCTCTGGCTGAAGGGGCTAGAGCCGCTTGAAACGAACAGTCTCCCGAAACCGGATAACCGGAAGATGTACGGCGTTCTGCCATCCGGAAAAGCAAGAACTTGGGAAGATACCTACTCCAGAAAAGGGAGTGTCCGGTCAAAGACTTTCAACGGCATTGCAAGAGCGTTTGCAGAACAGTGGGGGTAAGGAAGAAAGATGAAGAAGAACAAATATATCCGCTGTACCATCAAAAATGATGGTAAGGGAGCCATGGTCGAGTTGAATGCGAACGACAAGGAACTCATCGCGATGGTATGTACCATTGTATATGATGTCGCGGCAACTCTCGGAATCGACATTGAGAAATTCTGCACGGCCATATCCAAGATGACGGTTACTGTGGCAAAGAATATGACAGCAGAAGACAAGAAAGAGGAGTTTGGAAATGAAAATTACGTCTTTTGAGATCGAGAACGTCAAGAGAGTCAGGACCGTGGCCTATGAGCCAACTCAGAATGGCCTGACGATCATTGGCGGCAACAATAATCAGGGCAAGACATCCATTCTGGATGCCATTGCATGGGCTCTGGGGGGCAACAAATACGCCCCCAACAGCCCGCAGTTTGACGGGTCTGCTCTTCCGCCGCATATCAAGCTGACGCTCGACAATGGGCTGATTGTGGAGCGCAAGGGAAAAAACAGTGAACTGTACGTCACTGATCCCACCGGCCAGAAGTATGGCCAGAAGCTCCTTGATTCCTTTGTCAGCCAGCTGGCATTGGATCTGCCGAAGTTTATGAACATGACCGACAAGGAAAAGGCAGATGTTCTTCTTAAGATCATCGGTGTCGGCGATCAGCTGGCCGCCATTGATAAAGAAGTCAACGGCGTATACAACAAGCGCCAGGCGTTCTATCCGTTGGTTACCAGTAAGCAGAAGTTTGCTGAAGAACTGCCGAGCTATCCGGATGCACCGAATCAGCCAGTATCCGCTGTGGAGCTTATCCAGAAGAATTCCGAGATTCTTGCACGGAACGGCGAGAACCAGAGGAAACGGGAGAATCTGAACCAGATGCTGACTCATCGGGCAGAGACTGAACGGCACATTCAGTTTCTGATGGAAAAGGTCCAGATGGCACAGAATGAGCTGACGGAGGCTTTAAAAGCACAGGCCCAGCTTGACAACGATATTGAGACGGCATCAAAGACGGTCGAAGAACTGATTGATGAGTCTACCGATGAAATCACCGCCCAGCTCCATGATATCGACCAGATCAATGCCAAAGTCCGTGCCAATCTGGCGAAAGAAGCGGCACAGGAAGAGGCTAAGAACTACTGTGACCAGTATAACGCCATGAGTACTCAGCTGGAAGAACTCCGGAAGTCCCGTTATGAACTGCTCAAGTCTGCTCATCTCCCGCTCCCGAATCTGTCCATTGAGGATGGGTGCCTTACCTATAACGGGAAGCGCTGGGGCGATATGTCTGGTTCAGATCAGCTGATCGTGGCTACCAGCATCGTGAAGTGCCTGAATCCGCAGTGTCAGTTCGTTCTGGTTGATAAGCTGGAACAGATGGATAACGACATGCTGAGCCGCTTTGGAGCGTGGCTGATGGGTGAGGGCATGCAGGTTATCGGTACAAGGGTTTCTACTGGCAATGAGTGCCAGATCATCATTGAAGACGGCATGATCAAGCCGGCAGAAACAAAACGGACGTTTGCAGCGCCCATGAAAGATTGGAGGAAGTAAATGAACATCAGGCGAGGGATCATCAAATCTGCCCAGCGCGTAGTCATCAGCGGTGTGCCTGGCATTGGCAAGTCTACCTTTGCCAGCCACGCACCGAACGCTCTGGTGATCGACACAGAGGGCAGTACAAAACAGCTAGATGTGGCCCGTTTAGACGATCCGACAAGCTGGACCATGCTGATGGAAGAAGTCGATGCAGTAATCAATAACCCGTCACTCTGTGACACGCTGATTATTGATACCATCGACTGGGCTGAAAAGCTGGCCGCGAATCAGGTCATTGCCGCGAACAATTGGAAGTCGATTGAAGACGGCGGTTATGGATCCGGATACAAGAAAGTATACGAGGCTATGGGTAGACTGCTGGACAAGCTCTCATTGGTTGTCAGCAGAGGCATCAATGTTTTTCTGGTAGCACATACGGCGCTCCGGAAAGTTGAACAGCCGGATGAAATGGGATCTTATGACAGGTGGGAGCTTAAGCTCCAGAATAGTCCGAAATGCAACGTGGCCGCAATGGTCAATGAGTGGGCTGATATGGTCCTGTTTGCCAACTACAAGACAATGATTGTGGTTGACGACAAAACTAAGAAAGGAAAGGGAATGGGCGGAAAACGTGTCATGTATACCGCGCATCGTCCCGCCTGGAACGCCAAGAACCGCTTTGGACTGCCTGAGGAGTGCGAGTTTGATTATTCGGTCATCGCTCCGTTAATCCCGTCAAAGGGATCAACACTAGCACCTACACCGGCACCGATGCCTGAACCTGTTCAGGCTCCCGTTCAAACTCCTACTCCTGCTCCCGCTCCTGTCCCTGAACCGGCACCAGTTCAGCCGCCAGCACCGACAGCACCGCCGGCTCCGACGATTGAACCGACCAATTACCCGACTCCGGAACATAGTCAGCTGTACGCGCTGATGCGGGAAATTGATGCCACTGAAAGTGAAGTGGCGGAGTGCATTGAACAGCTGGGATTCTATCCGATGGGTTCGAATGTTCCAATTACTGCCTATCCGCCCGATTTCATCGCCGGATATATCATCCCTGAATGGGGAATCGTCAAAGACATGATTCTGAAGATCAGAGAAAATCTTCCATTTTGAAAGGAGAAATAAGCTATGAGTGTTATGCCTACTACGAATGTACCAATGGATGACAACCGCCCCTTGGGATGGGACGAGGACTTTGTGGTACAGGAAAGCGACTTTGTAATTCTTGAAGAGGGAGACTATGATTTCGAGATTGTATCGTTTGAAAGAACCCAGTATTCAGGATCTGATAAGGTCCCGCCGTGCATGCGGCTTGATGTCAAGCTCCGCGTCACTGATGGAGTTAATACGACAACTCTCACAGAAAAGATGTTCCTGCTGCAGAAATTCGCGTGGAAACTGTCTGATTTGCTCGTTTCCGTGGGAGCCGCTAAGACCAGAGATAACGCACGTCCTTCGATGATCACGCAGTGTATCGGTATGAAGGGCCGGTGCCATGTGACCAAGACGCCAGGCAACAATCCCGGCACATTCTTCAACAACGTCAGTAAGTTCCTTAAGAAGGCTGAGAATCAGCTGTCCGGATTTACTCCCGCACCGTCCGTAACGCCTCCGGCGCAGTTCACCCAGCCGACCCAGCCGCAGTATCAGGCGCCCCAACAGCCTCAGTACTATACCCAGCCTCAGTATCAGCAACCTAATTTCGCTAGATGATGGAGCTGAGGCCATACCAGAATGACTGTGTAGATTCTGTCCTGAGGGACTGGGATTCCGGTATCCTCAGGACTCTCGCAGTCCTTCCAACAGGAACGGGTAAAACGATCTGCTTCTCAGCTATAACAGCAAAGGAAGTGTCCGCTGGGCGTAGGGTGCTGATACTGGCTCATCGGGCAGAGTTGTTAGATCAGGCGGCTGATAAGCTGAATCGTTCCACCGGCCTGAGATGCGCACGGGAAAAGGCAGAAGAATCTTGCCTCGGCTCGTGGTACAGAGTGACAGTGGGATCTGTACAGTCTCTATGCAGACCACAGCGTCTGGAGAAGTTCAGCGATGACTATTTCGGAACCATCATCATTGACGAGGCGCACCATGCATTGTCTACAACCTATCAGACAGTGCTGGAGCATTTTCCTAGGGCTCGGGTGCTTGGGGTTACTGCTACTCCTGAGCGTGGTGACCATCGCAATCTCGGCAGTTTTTTCAAGCATCTGGCATATGAGTACACGCTTCCGGATGCCATCAAGGAGGGATTCCTTTGCAAAATAAAGGCACAGACAATCCCGCTGCAAATCGACATCAGCGATGTGAGCATTCAGAGCGGGGATTTTGCCGCCTCTCAGGTCGGCAGTGCTTTGGATCCATATCTGGACCAGATAGCAAAGGTCGTAGCAGAGGTGGCGCAGACACGAAAGACGGTAGTCTTTCTCCCTTTGATCGCTACAAGTCAGAAGTTCTGCCGAATTTTGACCGGACTTGGTATCAAGGCGGCAGAGGTCAACGGGACTAGCGATGACCGCGAAGAGGTTTTGAGAGACTTTGATGCTGGAAAGTATCAGGTCCTGTGTAACTCAATGTTGCTGACCGAAGGATGGGATTGTCCCAGCGTATCCTGTGTGGTAGTCCTCCGGCCGACAAAAGTACGCGGCCTGTACTGTCAGATGGTCGGGCGCGGAACCCGCCTGGCTGAGGGAAAAGAAGATCTGCTGATTCTGGATTTCCTGTGGTTGACTGATCGGATGGACCTGTGCCGCCCAGCTTGCCTCATCTGCAAGGACGAGGAAGTCTCACAGAAGATGACAAAGAATCTGGAGGAGTCCGGCGCAGCGGTGGATCTGGAAGAGGCCGAACAGAAAGCAGAATCAGATACCATTGCAGAGCGTGAGGCCAGGCTGGCAGAACAGCTGGCAAAGATGCGGAAGCGCAAAGCAAAACTCGTCGATCCTTTGCAGTATGCATTCAGCATTCAGTCACTGGAGCTTGCAGAATATCAGCCTGAATTGGGTGATGACATGTCGGCTCCGGACCAGAAGATGATTGATGCGCTGGAGCAGTTCGGCATCTTCGGTGACCAGATCGCCACACAGGCCGAGGCAAAATTCTTGCTGAGTACGCTCAGAGAAAGACAGTTTCAGGGCCTTGCGAGACCAAAGCAGATACGTCAGCTGGAACAGCGTGGCTTTCGGAATGTCGGCCAGTGGACGTTTGAACAGGCATCGGCCATGATTGGCCGGATAGCCGCGAATAACTGGAAGACACCATATTATATTAACCCAGCAACATATGTACCGGATGAGGTTATATGAGACAGAGTGAGTATAAGAAAATCGCAGAAATCCTCTGCGATGTAGCATTAGATACGACTATCAATCTTTGTGATATCTGCGCTTATAGCGAGGATAATTGCAGAGAAAAGTGTGAAGAGGGCATTGGTCGCGGCCTGAAGAACCGGATGAACAGCGACAACTGATACTGGTGAATTCATGCACGGTGTATAAAGGTGGGCCGTGGTCCTGTCGGAAATGAATGGCAGTAGTTGTGCGGCAAATGCGCTTTTGGACCCAACGGCAGCCTGTCGGAATGTTACTAAACGACATACTACACATTGTAGAGAACAGCGATTGAGATCCCATCAAGCAGGGATCTGAGCAGTTCTAAACACTGTTTCTATCAGCTTTCATAAAAATCCAAACCACTCATTGTTTTCGCTTTCCCCCAAAGGCGAGACAGAGTACCTGTAAAACCCAAGGCCACCGTGTATGTTTTCATATATAAAGAAGAGGGCCGCCGATCTGGGAGGCCGGCGGTCCTTTTCCTTTTGGAGGATATCATGAGAAAAATTATGTACTACATCCGGCGCATTCGCTGGCTGTGGAATCATCGGTATATGAAGGACTGTAACTCCAAATTCAGGAATATGGAGTATGACATCAAGTGGGATATTGACAAGAAAAAGAGGTAGAACAACTGATGTTCGAATGGCTTAAACGGTTATTTGGCAGATCAGAGCCAAAACCAATACCAATGGAATGCATTAAGTGCTTGTGGTGGATATCTGGCCGTCTTACAAATGACGGAATACCGAGATGTGGCAAAACCGGCAGACAAAAACGCATTAATGAGTATTGTGACTGTGAGGAGAACAGCTGATGGAATGGATTGAAAAAGAAGAAGTCGCACCATCATGGCTCGGCTTCCTAATTGCCAGGTGTTCCAAATGCGGCAAATACGTCTGTACTCCAACAGTTAATCATACGTATTTCAAATATAAGTACTGTCCGCATTGTGGAGAGAAGGAGAAGGAGAATGGGAATGATACAGATAACGACAATTGATGCGCTCCCAGAATATTGTTATGAATGCCCGTGCCACGACGGTGAGAGCGGATATTGTCAAGCCGACAAAGAACGGAGATATTCTCTGGAATACAGGCCGTTTTGGTGTCCATTGAAAGAAATTCATGATGATCAGGAAGGTCGGTGAAATGGGAATGAAAACCCCTCATATGTGCATAACCTGCAAGCATTATGAACCATACCGTTGTTCTTTGAATGATGGCTACATAGGCTATTTATATTGCGATAAGCCAACAAAATGCAGAGCATGGAGACTGCATGACAATTATAAAAAAGGCGGGAAATTCTATGAAGAAATGCGGAAGGCAAGTGAAATGGGAAATGGATGAATTTGAGGTGGAAGAGAATAATGAAATGCAGTAAATGTCCGTTATATTCTTACTGGAGCAACGAAAACGACCGTGGGGAAAGTTGTGGCTTGTTTGGCGATGCATGGGATAGCCACTTTCAGTATGAAGACAAAGAAGGAACTGTTGTTGGGTGTTATATCGATAGACATTTTATCGAAAAAGCCGATGAAGAATATTTGTCGAGCCATTACTAATTCATTGAGGAGGCGTAACTTATGACCGCTGACGAGAGAATTGAAAAACTGCTTAACCGCTTCGGGCAGAC
>AUXO016173790.1_pt1 | contig 24682 bp, 36 predicted proteins | sample 768731 | NCBI WGS metagenome assembly AUXO01 (sample SAMN02715735, study PRJNA202380) | gut metagenome | biome: sheep rumen | host: Ovis aries | place: New Zealand: Palmerston North | reverse complement strand
TAATGTGATCGGAAATCCCCAAAGCGTAGTGCAAGGTTATAACAAATAAATAAAACATGAACAACGATTTTAATACAAGATTGTCTTTATATTAGAATTCCGCACCAAACGATATAAACTTCAATGATAGGCTTTATGGATATTCTTATGCCCCCAGTAGGGAACGTACTTACTGGGGGTCTGAGAATTGGTGGGATTCGTTTTCTAGTTTAATGACTGCTAAACACAAAACGTCGATAAGCAGTTTGAACGATGATAATAGAAACGATGAAAAAGAAATAGAAATATTATAGGCTGCTTCCGAAATAACCGATTCTGATTTATCTAATTTATCTGAGCTAATCGATACATACGAAGAAGAATATAAGAAGAATCTTTACGACGGTAATTCTTCTCTCGCTTCACATTATTCTAAACTTTTAAACAATGCTCGCAACGAATACCTTAAAAAAGCTGATATTGTAGATAAGGCTAACAAATTAGTAAAAAACGATAAAAGCCTTATAAATCTCGCTGGGCATAATCCTATAATGGAAGCTATAGGAGAAGTTATAGACAATACGACAACAGGAGCTGGAGCTGGATCTATAGCTGGCGGTGCAACAGGTTCTATAGTTGGCGGTCCAGCAGGTGGTGCAGCAGGTGGTGTGATCGGTGCTGTATTGGGAGCTATCGGTGGGTTTGGTTACGGTATCTACGATCTATTCTCAAAAGGAAGAGATGAAATAGATAGATCTTCTTATACTGCCCCAGAAAGTGAAAACAGATTTGAAAACTATAAAAACGCTATTATATCTAGACAGAGTTATAAAAACTTTAGAGCAAAACAGATAGAAGAAGAACAAGAAGACCTTTTGTGGTGGCAAACCGAATACCCTGTTAGTGATTATTACAGAATGGTAGAACAATCTGGTAACGGAAATTACGCTTATTATAATCTTCCAGGTATAATAGGTAGTTCTTTTTCTGATTCAAAAGACATGGGCCAATAGATGGTTACTTCTGTAGGTATTGAAAAAGTTGCTAGAAAAATTCCAAACACTGTACTTAGAAATAGCGTTAGAGCATTATCGTTTTTAGAAGCACTTAGAAATGGATGGCAACAGTCGTTGCAAGAAAATCATGCAGAAGCATCAGATACGTCTACAAAAAAGGCTTTGGAAAGTATAAAGAAAAATAAAGATCTTAGAGATGAAATGCTTTCTAAAGCAAGAAGCACTGCTATAAATTTATACGGTTTGGATGCAGACGATGCGACTAAACTCATAGATGATGAACTTGCCTTCACTATGTTCCAAGGCGGTATTGGTGGACTAGATCCAAGAAAACTTGAAAACGGGTACGATTATTATAAATCTGCAAGACAACTTGGTGATCTTGGCGCAGACACACAGTTTGAAAGAGATATGGTTGCCACCGCAGGCGGCGATATTTTGGAATCTGTATTGATGGTTACTCCATACGGAGCCATTGGTAAAAAGAGTAAAGTCTTGGGAAGAGCTATCGCCGGTGCGGCAATTGGAGGTGCTACTGGTAATTTTCTTGGATTCGGTGTTGAAGGAGAAGTTTTAGGAGGAATAACCGGTGGTATTATATCGCAAAACAGATTTGCTCGAAGGTTGTGGAATGGCACTATGCGGAAAGTTTAGGCTATAGAAGACAACATATTACCAAAACTAGAACATCAAATAATGTTCGACAAAGCTATGCACGCTGCATCTGCGTTTGGAGTTACGGCGCTAGCAGAAGCTGCAGAAGAAGGTACTCAATATTTAAATTCAATCGACGCAGAAAAAATTATAAATCAGGCAGACGACGACATAAATCTTCGAAACATGAAGAACCTGTTTGTCAACGATTTAAAAAAACGTGGATAGGTATTTAAAGCGGTTCTTAGCCAAATTGGTTTGGCAGATTCACCTTATCAAAACGATAGTGAATTTTGGTCTAACTGGAAAGGCGGATTGATTTTGGGAGGTCTTATGACTGGCGCTACAGTTTCTTTGCAGGAATCTATAGGTGTAAAAAAAGCATATGACGCTTCTAGATATTTGCGTGAACAGGTTCTTAATTCCGCCGTCGCAAACAGATTAGAATCACAAGATGCTATATTAAAAGGTGCAGCTTTTGCAAAATACGGTTTTGATAAAAACAGCGATGTAATTTTAGAAGCTATCGACAGAGCTAAACAAAAAAATAAAAACAGAGAAAACACTCCGTATTCTGATGAAGATTTTGATGAACTTAGTAGACAAGCGAACAGAATAATGTCACGCGTGAACCACAAGACTACTAGAGAGCGATTGGAATCTTTAGGATATGAACTTGGATCAGATGAAGCAAATTACGCAATCGCTATCGATGATTATTATCAAAGACTCAGCTATGAAAACAGACGGGAAGAAAATCAAGATATTGCTGAGAAAATAAGACTTATGAACGATCCTGATTTAATGGAAGCGTTAAACAGGATAGCTGGTGAAGAGTAGATGTCTGCAGAAGACTTTGACGCCCTTAATGATAATAGTTTTACGTTTAAACAACGCCAAGAAGATGGTACCGTAGTAGAGCGTACTATAAGCAATAGAGAAAGATTGTTAAAATTGCATCAAAACGTAGCAGAGGCTATATCGATCGCAAGTCTCTTAAATGATTTGCAGGATATACAAACTATACGCGAGTATGCAAAAAATAAAGGTCTTGCGTTTTCGTCTAATCAGTTAGATAGATCTATTTCTTTATTGAAAGACAAATATAATATCTTAAAAAACGATATAGAATTATACTCGGGTGAGCAGTTTGATTCTGTAAATACTACCTATAGCCAATAGATCGAACACTTAAAAGGTTATTTGTTGGATCAAAATTCTGGTATGAAACTTGCGGATATTTATAGAAATTCTGCATTGCGTATGCTCAATCAAAACTTATACACCAATATAATAAAGCATATAGGTATAAGTACTGATGTAAATCCAAAACTAGAAGAGGTCCGACGCAATTCTCATAATATTGTAAAACAGTTTATACAAAATGTACAAAAAAATAGAGCGTTGTAGGAGATAATCGATTACAATATTGAGAGTGAAGAAGAAAATATAAGACCTGAAGACAATGAAATTGAAACTGGTTCTGTAGATTCTGCCGAGTTGGAATAGATAAGAGAATAGGATACGCAAGAAACAGAAGCAGATGTTTCTGAAGAAACAGAAATTGAAGAAACTCCTTCTATTTTTTCAAGAATAAGTAGCAAACTTTCTTCGTTGTTTGATAAAATAAAAGATAAAGTTAGAAATAGTACTATTATGGTAGATGATGAAGATGAGATAGAAGAACCATTTATAATCGAACCGGAAGAGACTACTATAATAGAAGATACTGCAGAATAGACTACAGAAGAAGCTACTGCAGAAGACGAGCAACAAAAAGAAGAAGTTACGGAAGAACGTACATTGGATACAGAACCAGAAGTAACTGAACAAGAAAGTAATGTAGAAGGATCAGCTTCTCAAGTATAGGGAGAAGCTGTAGAAAGTTCTGCTATTCCTACCGAACAGGAGGAACAATAGCAAGATGCTCCAACAGAAGATAACCAACAACTTCAAGATGAAACACCGCTGCCAGAACAGCCTGAATCTGTAGCTATACCAGAAGATCAAAAAAGTTAGGTTATAATCGAAGATCAAGACCAGGGTTCTGTTACAGAAGATAAAGATCTTTAGTAGGAAACTATATCAAAATTAACAGAACAAGATAGTAATGCTCCAACATATTTAACTGATGGGTTTTATGTCACTAAGGATGGAAGGATTATTCCGTCTGGCAGAACGTATATTGCTAATCCAGTAGAAACGTCTAAGAAAGGCGGTGCTACTCTTGCGGAAAAATATAGACTTACTGCAGCTCAAATAAGATTTAATATACACAGATTTTTAAAAACCAAAGATGATACTAATCTGAAAGTGTATATTGGAAGTATAATGAAAAGCGCTGATTTGTTTATAATAGATTCAATATACAAAGCTATATTAAACAATGATCAAAATGCAATCAAACTGTTAATATTGAAGAGTAATCCTCGTGCATGGGAAAGTTACTATACAAACGAATTCTTTAGAGACGCTGCCATAAAAATACTAAATAACAATCCTGTTCAACGTCCTGACTATATAGATCGCGATACATTTAAAAACTTTTGCAGACAAGTTGTTTTATATAAACGCAATATGCAAAATGTGTACGGGTATAAGTTTGTGACAAATGTTACTCCATCCGTAACAAAAATAAATGGACAGGAGGTTGTTTCGGATCCAGATTTTATAGCTGTCGACAGAGAGGGAAATGCTCACATAATAAATATATATACGATAGCGAATAATATGTATTTAAAGCAGCAACAGACTGCTGAACAGTATATGCTATCTTTAGGAAATACAAAAGCTATTTTTTCTCAGCATCAAGAACGAAGTGTTATTGCAGATATTTAGGTTAAAGGTATATTGGATAGCAGAAAAATTCAAATATCTTCTACATGTCTGTTGCCAGTAGTTGTAGACGGATACACAAGCGTTCATAGATTGTATATAGGCAAAAAAATACCTCTAATTCCAAACGACGATTCTATAACAAAATATGCAGACCAAGAAGATCAGCTTTTGGAGTTAAAAGAATTGATCGTCAGAGCTAACGAGAAGGTAAAAAGTGAGATAAACAGGGTAAACGATGCTATAACTACCGTATTAAAATATAGACAACAGCATAAAACTAGTGGATATAGATTGCGTAAATTTGACGATGCCGTTGTAGAAAAAGAACCTTCTAGTATAGCAGAAGCATATGCACAACTCGATAAAGCTCTCGAAACGATACAAAATGCTAAAAAATACTACGACGAGCATATATCAAAAGAGTTGCATCAAATAGAAGTAGCGTCTGAAGAAGAATCAAAGGCTGGTAAAAAGGGAGAAATAGCAAAACGCATAGACGAAATAAATGCTTTGCCTGATGAAAGTAAAACGGTTGGTATAGAAATCGATGTTGTAGATGGATCTGATATTATTGATAAAAAAGATCTTATTACCAATGGTGTATTTAAAGCCACGTTGCAGCATAATGCAGAAGGAGTTGCGTATATAAGATATTAGGTAGATTATAAAGGCAAGACTTATAATATAGTATTGCACAAAAACAAAAATAGAAAATACGGAAGAAAAAATCATACAGATAATGAGTAGTCTACACATCCGCTGTATACAGAAAAATGGAAGAAAATCCTGAAACTTTTAGAAGAAAATCCTGAAATAACAATTACGTTTGATGTAAACAGGACGTTTACTGTATACGACGAAAAACCTTCAGGAAGTAAGCCTACTGGTCTTAACGATAGCGAAAGTATTATATCTTCAAAAGATATAGATAACTTGGGGAATAAACAAGATGACGGTAAAATTGTAGACATCGGCTTTTACGATCAAAAAACAGGTGTAATACAAACCGGTTTGAAAGAAGCTTCAGCTATACTTGGACAGACAGAGTCAGAAGAATCGTGGTAGAATAAATTGTTCTTGGTTGTAAAACAAAAGCATTTAGAAAACTCTAAACATCAAGAAACAGTATCTACAATACCTTTGACCAGATCAAAATTCAACAAACAGCTGGCGTATTTCATTGCAAACTGTTATCGTGTAATGGCAATGACAAATCATCAGGCAACTGAAGAATCTCAAAAAAATAGAACAATTGCTAACCAACTTCTTCATTTATTTATAGGAAAACGTTTAGTACACAACTCGGACAAACAAGAGTTGCCAAACGTTGTGTATATAAATGGTGACGCCGTTAGAGTAAATGGAAAAGAATTTATATTGTTTGACAATCAACAGTTTGAACAGTTTGTAAAAGAATTATAGGATTGTGAAATAATGCCGAGTTGGGACACATTTAACGTTAAATTTAAGGATTTGAGCAAAACAACGTTATCTGTGCTATACGATCATTTTTCTAATTCCAATGACGATTTTAAAGTAAAAATAAATAATTCTGACTCTGGATTTGTTATAACAAAGGAACAGTTTAACAACGACACATTGTGTCAATGGCTTGTTAAAAACGGCTTTTTGGGTACAAGATATTTTGTTAAAAGCAAAACGACACTTTCTATACACAATATAAAGCTACAAGGAACTGTTGAAGAAAAGGTTGAAGAAGAACAAAAAGAAATACAGCAAGCAGTACAGCAAGAAATATAGCAAAAGACTCAAGATACAGAAGCTAGTAATGATGTAATTACTGAAGAAGAAGCTTTAGGCTTAGGATGGGAAGAGGTTACCGATGAAGATGAGGAGGAGGAAGACGAATATAGTTATGCGTCACCAATTGTCTCACCAAATAGTGATCTGTCGGTAATAAAAAACATAAAGTCTACCGACGACGTATTTAAAGCTATTGCAAAGAAATATCCAAGTTTATTTAAACTTATAAAAAGAACATTACCTAAGTTTGGTAAACTTGATATTAAAGTAAAACTGTCTAAAGAAGATGGCGAAACTGCTATAATAAACGGAATTGAACGTCAAAAACAAGGTTCTGTAAAACAAAACGAAGATGGTTCGTGGACTATAATCATATTCAAATCTGCAAAACACCCAATAAAGACGTTAGCTCACGAGGTTGTACACATATTTACTCTAGGTTCTATAAAAAACAATACAGCTTTTGCAAAAGCTTCAAAAGTTTTTTATTCATATTGTATAGACACTTTTACAGCCGAGTAGAAGTAGGCTTACGGTTTTAGAAACTTTAAAGAGTTTGTTGCTGAATTCTTTACAAACGAAGAATTTTAGGAATTGTTAAAACAAAAAGAGCTTGCGCCAAAGCAAATAGCAAATTTATCTAACAATTTGATTCCTAAACAAACCAGTAAGATAAGAACTGTATACGATTCTGTTGTTGCGTTTATCAGTAGAATGTGGCAAAAGTATATTTTGCACGAACAACCTTCGTTCTATGAACAGATATACGGTACAATGCGTGAGTTGTTCGAAAATCCAACTGTAGATACTATAACAGAAGAAAATGACGAATATACTGTTAAGAATCATGCTACGAACCAAAAGTTCACTTTACAAAATTTAAAATCTAGAGCGCAACTTAGAGCTGCTGTAGATGGAATTATGACGGCATGGATACGTCACGATAATATTACACCACTCGGAAAGAATATTGACAAGGTAAACTTTTCCGCTAAAGCTATTCGCATAAGACTCGAAAGAGATACTGATTTCCTACAATGGTTCCAAAGAACGTTTTCGTATTCTGACAGTCCTCTTATAAGAGAACTTACTAAAATAACAAGACCTACTGACGAAAAACTAAAGACTGAGGATAACCCAGAAGGTTATATTTTATACGAAAAGAAAGTAAAAGTTAAAAAACAAGTACGGCTTAAAGATGGTACCGTTGTTACAAAAACGTATAAAGTTCCAAAAACTTTTGTTACATTAGATCTTCCAAATTGGGACGCGATGACTCAAATAATGGATGAATTTATATCCGATATGAGAATAGAGACCAGGAAGAAGATTGAAGAACGCAAGGAGGACGAAGAAATAAGCGGTAGAGAAGATGGAACAAATCCGTTTGGAGAATTACTACAAGAATCATTTGAGATAAGCCCATTCGATAAAGCTTCTAGAGAGGTGAAATGGATGTTTAGTACGGTTCCATACGGAGAAGTATATATGGAAGGAGAAAATCTTAAGTGGAGAGAAACAACGGATCATAATGAATTTGGTATGAGTACTTTCATGCCATTCAAAGATGTATACGGAAAAGTTTTGTATTATACTGCAAACTGCAAATCTACAAAAGATGTTCTTGATAAATTCTATAGGTTGGCGCATACTGGACCGGATAAAGCCATGTTTAAATATCTCTACGATTCTTTAAGCAATATGATCGCAAATAGATGGAAACCTGTACACGAAGAAGGCAATAAGAGTAATCCTACATAGAGAGAAGATGGCTAGTTTTTTGATGCAAACATAGATTCTGCTATAATTAAAATAATACGTTCGTTAAGACAGCAGCAAAACAATCACGTATGGGCTGTTGTAGAAAACAAAAAAGACACGGAAGGATAGTCTCATAAATCCATAAACATAAAAACAACTATCTATCAAAAAAGCATCATACAGATGCCAAGAAACTGGCAAGATTAGCTTATTACTGGATTGACAGGTATATTGAAATATGATAGAGATGAACACGTATATCGTTTTAAGAAGAATCAAGAAAACGTATTTCAACAAATATACAACGACTTGTTTGTTGGAAAACAGAGTTTCTTATATGCGTATAGCCAATATAGACAGCAAAACCCACAAGACATTTTGTTAAAGTGGAGATATTTCGATAAAAAAGACGGCGTACTGTTTAGCGAAATCGACGCAGAAGATGTCGAAACTTATTTGCATAATGCTCTACTTGAATGCGGCGTAGATGTACGGCAAGAAGTGATAGATATGTGGTTAAACCAGATAATGGAAGACAACCCAACTGTGTCGAACAAAATGGATGCGTTGTACACAATGCTTGCGGATCAATTCTCAGAATATAGACCATCTAATTTTTTCGCCAGACTTTCAAATATAAACCAATCTGAAATATCTGTAAACGAAGACATAACTTTACAAACAATAACACACGCTTTCGATTCAGGTTTTATAAAGAGATTAGCAAATCTTCAAAGTGAGTATAATCTTCGTACTCAAGGTCTGATGGCTGTAGCGGCTCACAACAATCAGTATTATATTGTGTCGGAAAGTAATTATATCAACGACGTAAAAGATATAATAAATGCTAAGGACGAAAACGACGCATACATTCAGATGCTTGAAGAAGATTCGTTTGCGTCTGGTTCTGTTTTGTTGGAAACCGACCAGAATACTGGTAAACGAACTGTTAGAAAAGATGCAAAGCTTGACGTGTTTACGTTTGTTGGTATGAAAACCTCAAACATTGGCGACCAAGGTAGAGATTACTTCGAAATAGAATTAAACGAGGATATAATATCTAAACTCGAACTTCTTCATGAAGGATATATGTTGTCTCCAACAGTTTCTGATAAAAAGACGTACCATGTACTTAAAGGTATTCCTTTGGTAGGTATGCTTACCGGCAAGAGATCAAATACCGATTGTTATAAAGTAGACCCAAGAACAGGAGAAATAACAATACTCGATTCACAAATTCTCGATAGATTTATTGCATATTTTAAATCAGAAAGAGATGCTGTAGAAAAAGCAATAATAGCATACGAAACAGATTTCTATAAAAAATATCCTGGAAAAAAGATTAAAAATTATTCAGATGAAAATGGAATGAAGTTCTCGTCTTTTTGTTGCTTACCACTTGCGAACGGTGATAAAATATATCTGAACAAAGATACTGAAAATCCTAGAGACAATCTTAATAGTGCAGACAGAAATTTCTTCAGCCTTAGTTTATTTGATCAGAGGCGTATAATGCAAAAGATTCTTTTAGATAGATTTGCTGAAGATATAAAAGAAATCGAAAAGGTCGGATTAATAAAGAAAAATGCAGAAGGTTTTTATGAAAACGTAGGTTTAGATGGAATAGAAATCTTGGATATGGCTCAAAGAAGAGCGCGTGCTGCATTTGGGCAAAATGCTAAATTAAAAGATTATGTAGATAATAGTACGAACGAAAAGCATTATGGTCCTATAAAAACATTTTCTATATCTTCCGCAATTCAGGAATATGTGCTAGATTGTACTATCAAGCACCTTATGTCTATGCAGGAATACCAAAGATTGTTTTCTGGTAGTAAATCTTTCTATAAATGGAAAAGTAAAGGAGGTCACATTACAGATATATCTGTAGACTACACTAAACGTAGAGGTGGCGATATTTCTACCGGCGGTGTGAATGTATACGACATAGATCCTCTTGAAGGTATGGAGGAACTTGGTACATACAGATGTATAGAAATAGAAGACTACCTTACTGAAAGTACTACGTTAGGAAAAGACGCTCTTATAGAGTAGTTTACTACTGACGAACTTGTATCATCTGCTGCATCTATATTATCTGGAACAGATGTATCACAATTGGATATTAATTCTTACGGCAATGAACTCCAAGAATAGCTGTATAAAAATAGAGATAAAGCAGAAGATGTAATATTTACCAAATATTACAATGATTATAAGAAGAAACATCAAGACGAAGAAGGATTTACTGAAGAAGCTGCTGAAAATTACGCAAAAGATATAATAAACGTCTTAAAAAATAAGGCTAGATCTAATGCGATGCAATATTTTAAAAAAACAGATTCTAAAAAAGAAGAAGATCCTATCAATGTTGCAGACGGAGCTACTTATATAACAGATAGCATGTGCGAGCGGCTTTTGCGAGAAGAAGGAAAGTGGGATGACGATATGAAATACGCTTTTGAAGTTCTTCGAGGAAAACACGGAGCTGATGTAATGACCAAAGAAGGTAAAGATCTTTATAAGTCAATAATCGATGTTATAGTAGGTACTCAAAAATATACAGCTACAGGATTCCGTAAATCTGATGACGGTCAAGGCGGTACTCTGATGACCCCATATTATAATAAGACAGCATTGTTCCCAATATTTGAACAAATTTCTTACGGAAAGATGGGTAAAATATTACAAGCAATGCGCAATAATAATGTGGACGTTATGATGATGACATCTGCAGTTAAGACCGGAAGCCAAGGTTCTATAAAAATAGAACAGTTCTTAGGAGATCAGCGGTATGACGGCCATACTTATATACAATAGATAAGGTTTTTGCGCAAACAGTTAAATACTGATCCAAACGAAAGAGAGGCAATGAATCTCGGTACACAAACCATTAAGATTGCCCTTAGTAACTTGCGTATGAACGATTATTATACTAGTCCGTTTACAGGACAAACTATTAAAGGTAGAGACTTGTATTCAGAAATAATGCATTGCTATAATGTTCTTGCTGATATAGGTTTTGAACAAGTTATGCGAATGTTCTGTAAAAAAGATGCATACGGAAATGTAATATACGAAAACAGTGTAATAGATGATTCAGAAAAAGTTGCTCAGATTCCTCAGGTAGACAAAAAAGCATTGAGTACTTTTTTGCATGACGAAATGATGTCTAGAGATGCAAATAGTAACATGTTTGACGCTATTTATTATGACGAAGAAAACGATAGACTTAACGCTCCATTATCTGCAATAAGCCAATCCGGTTGGATTGATAGTATTCTTTCTTCGTTTATAGGAAAATCTATAATTGATACCAGAGCTCCTGGTTCAGCATATGTACAGCGTTCTGTGTTTGCTATGGAAGGTGATGATGGGTTTAAAACTATAAATAACGGCAAAGATCTAAAACTTATAAACGAAGATGGAAGTATGGATGCCGTTATATCTATAGACTTCTTTAAAGATATAATACCTGATTACGAAAACAAAACGTTTGAAGAAAGTAGAGATTGGCTTATTGCTCACAAATTAGTTGGAGAAAACGCAAAAACGTATACAATAAGCTATCGTATTCCTACATAGGCCCAATCCTCTATAAACCCTCTTAAATTTGTAGACGTTGTTCCAATAATAAGGGATAGCATAATTTTACCAAAAGATTTTACAAAGCTTACCGGCTCAGATTTTGATATTGACAAACTGTTCTTATCGAGACTTTATATTAACCCAGAAACTGTAAACAACGAAGACCAAATGTTTACGTTTTTAGATAATATAGAGCCTGGAAAATAGGATTTATTTTTAGATACTTTACACAAAGCATTTATAAATAAATTATTCTCCGGCTATATTACTTTATTGATGGACAAAAACTCATACGATACAAAATGGAGACCTATTGATGCAGATACTGTTTTGTGGGAAGATGTATATAAGGATTTATATCCGTCAGCATCTAACGTTGTAGAATCAATGTCGCAAGATACAATTGCATATCAAAGTGTTTAGAAAAACAATTTTGTAGTTGGTAAAATAGGTATTGGTCCGTATGCCTTAAATAACAACAATCATATATACACTATGATATATGATGTTAAGTTAAAAGGACTTTATCTAAAAAACCTCGGAGAAGACAAGCTTGATATGGCTACGTTGAATAGAGGTTTTGATATATACGGAAACAGTATAATGTCTTGGCTATCTGGCGGTATTAACGCGCACGTAGATATAGCAAAAGACCCATTTGTAACAAAGCTTAATATAAACAAGTATACTTATAATATTTCTAACTTTTTAATAAGAGCTGGGTTTGGTAAAAACGGGTTATGGTTTTTAAATCAACCTGTGATAAAAGAACTTGCATCTAGACAAAACGGTGTTACTGGAGAATATTTAAAAAAGTCCAACAAATCTTTATTTGATGCTCAGAAAGAAGTATTTGAAACATATTTAAAAGAACTTGCCGAAGCTATACCAGATGATGCTTTAGATAAGGTTATAACAAACGATATAACTGTTCAATACGCAGATATGGACGGAAATATTATAAATGTTTCTGGATTGTAGGTGTTAAGTAGTGCATTAGGTCGAGATGTTACTGTTAGGGATGTTCTCTTTAGAGGTAAGGATGTATATAAATTAATCCGTAAGTCTGAAATTAGTGACAGGGATAAATCTTTAGCAAGAACAGCATTGAACGGTCTTTATAAAAGAGATTTCGAAAAGGCGTATATGGATGACATGGTTCAAAAGGATACGTCAAAATCTAAGATATACCAAGAAGCTAAATATGGCAGTAAGGATTCAGATGTAGCTGAAAGTTCTATACAGAGATACATGTCTGTTGTAATATTTAATCAGATAAATTCAAATCAGGCTAAAACTACTGCGGATATTGTAAAGTTTACGAAAATTGATACAAAGAAACATGGATCCACTATTGCGGCGCAAATGGATTATTTGCAACAATATGATAGATTTATATCGCAATGTCTTTCAGATTCCACAAAAGTATTCGGTGATATTTCTGGGTTATTTGGTGTAACGACAGAAGGTTTTACAGATGTGCAAGGGTTTGGTACAAACATACAATCTTTTGGAAAATTTATAGAAACATCAAACTCACAAATACAAGGTCAATTTATTGCAAACGGCGGAACAGATATAACAGAATCTGGCTATACGAAGCCAACATACGAAGCATTATTGTCATTTATAGACAATAAGACAAAAAAGGCAATAAACACTCTAACGACGATATTGAGATAGGATTCTATAGAAGCAACGTACGGGTTTTAGTATATATGGCGTAGAATAAAATCAGATTTTTAGAAAAGTTCTTTAAGTGAAGATCAACAGACTAAATTGCGTTCTGTTATTTTAGGCGCAGTAAAGAATGAATGGGCTATACGTGCAATGAAAAGTCACGGTATAGATCCAATTACTTTGTTTAAAGATGGAGAAAACACATATTCGTTAGCTCACGAATTAGTTAGACTTAAGATATTAACTATAAGAGAAAAAAAGGAAAACGGCAAACGTGGATTCCGTATAATGAGTGTTGCTGAAAAATTTAAAGACAATGCGCTACTAAATATTTTACACGATGCTCATGTAGAAGATGAATATAGTGAAACAGACAATGTAATAGACATACTTGATTTTATTAAGATTCATATACCATTCACCGACGATAACAAAAAAGCGAATTAGTATATTGATGCATGGAGAGAATTATACAACAATTAGATTACAAAAGATTTTGCTGTAAAACTAATGTTTTATTCTCTATTAACATCAAACGATACTGGCGGAAATAATCTATTTAAGTATGTTCCGTTTGAAATGCTGGAAGATTATGGTCTTTTTGAGCACGAAAGAAACCTTATAGAAGAACTTAACGACGTTTCTTATTTATTTGCAGACAGCGGAGACTAGTCTATCCAGTATGAAAATAGCGTTATTAATCCTATAGTAGATAGAGCCGAAACAATACTTTGTGACGATTTTGATTTTTCTCAACCGGTATCGTTGGAAGGTGATAGAGATGTTACTGACAAAGTTACAGGTGAAACAACTACGATACATGACGATCCATAGTACACCCCATTTGCTTCAGTGTTTAACAATACTGTAAACAAAAACGGTGTAAGTAGAATACCTTATGTGTTTATACCAGTAAAGATAGATTCAAAAGGTACTCCATGGAATAGCAAGACAGTTGTTGATTCGTACGGTAATATACTAAACCGCCCGTACATACGTGTGCTTAATCCAATACGAAACGTAGAAAACCAGCAGAAATATATAATATATAAAAGAATCGGTCAAATATAGCTTAATAAAAATACTGTAATTCCTATATATAAAATTACAAATAATTCTATGTATAAACTGGGTCAGTATAAAATATATAATTTTAATGACGAACTTGATATATTATCAAATCCAACGTTAAAAAATATAGAAAATTATATATATTCTTCTGTATTCTCTATTGCAGACCTTAATGATTTGATAAGCGACGCTGTAAAGAAGATAGAAGAATCTGATATGTGGTAGAGCACGGATCTCGGCAAAAACATCAAACCTATTGTTTCTTATTTAGAAGATATAGACGAAAAGATGAGATAGGCTCACCTTGCTCAGCAATATAACTATAGAGTATTTTCTATACGGCAAAATATATTGTCTTTGTATAACGACTTAGAGTATATAAAGAATTTTTATGCAAGAAATAATAATGGTCGCTCTCAAATGATAGACGATCTGCTTTTTGTAGGCAAAGAATCTGCTTTTACTTAGGAAGAAAAGAATATAGCAAAAGAAATGCTTGCGAAGTGTTTGGAATTAAAAGCTTAGTTGGAGCAAGCAAAATCTCATAATAAGTCTCCAAATAATTCTAATGACCCAAAAACCTTCCATATGCATTCTGGTGGAGCATATGGATCTGATACAGACTGGTGGAGAATAGGTGTTTCTTACGGCATGCCCGATGATGATAAACATTTTTCTCATTACTACTACGGTAATAAAACTCCAAACGGCAACGCATAGATAAGTAGGGAAGATTTTATTGAGGGTATGTCCCACGTATTACAGGCGGATGACACATTAGAAAGACTAAAAAATGTGTCAGACGAACGTAAAGCAAATATTATTCCTTTGTTGGCTCGTAATTGGAATCAGGTGAAGAATTCAGATGCTGTTTTTGCTATAGGTGAACTTAAGTACGGCAAGGTTGATGGAGGTACTGGTTGGGCTGTGTAGATGGCTATAGATTCAGGTAAACCTGTTCACGTATTCAACCTATCAACAGAATAGTGGTTTACATATGATTTTGACAAAAAATCTTTTGTTGTAGAAGAAACACCAAAACTTACAAAGAATTTTGCAGGTATTGGCACTCGTTCTATAGATCCTAATATAGAAGAAAGAACAGCAAGGCAAAAAACTCCTGTGAGATATATAGGTGATGAAAAACGAACTGCTGCGATTAATGCTATAAATGAAGTTTATAGTAAAACGTTTGGAGAACATCGAGAAGAAGTTAAATCTGAAAAAACACCCTTATAGACAGCAATAGAAAAAGCTGAAGGATTTATTGGAGAAACAAACGGATCTGTTTACTAGAAACAGGATGATAAGTTTATACTTAAATCTGGTACTTAGTTATTAGATGCTCTTAAAACTATTACAGATAGAGGACACAATCCTGGAAAATGGTCTTTTGGAGATGATTATGACGGACAGGTATCATATAATATAGGTTATGAATCTGGTACAAATGCAGTAATGTCTGTAACAAACAGGGATTTGTATGATGAAGGTTGGATGCCATCTACGATTCTCGTAATGCGTGAAGACAATCGTATAGGAAATCCTTTAGATTAGACTTTCAAATAGCATATAGATCAATTTGGTAAAAACGTTACATTCTTAGTTTCTGAAAAAGATGAGCCTTTGTTAGAGTATTTAGCCGGCAACGGGTATAAATACGAAATATATGACAAATCTTCTTAGGACAAAGATAGTTCGATAAAAGAGTACGAAGGTACTAGTTCTATCAAAAAGTCTCAAAAAAATGAGCCAATATTTACTAAAGTAAACGACGCTTTTGCAGAAGTTTTAATAAAACATCTTAAGAATGATAATTTACCTGGATACGATACAAAAGAAAAACGTGAAGCTCTTGTAAAACTTACAGAAGCTTTGTTTAAATGGTTTAATGAGTAGGATATTAAAATACTTATAACTAACACTCCATATTCTGACAAAGAATCAGGAAAATCTTCTGTGGCAGCATCTACTGGTAAATATTCGACAATATATTATCAATATGCAGATTTGCAAGGTGGAAAATATTTAAATATATTACACGAGTTGTTACACATAGCAACTAGAAATGCGATACCTTTCGATTCTATGGGTAGAGCAATTTCTGATGAAAAATTATAGTTGTATTATGATTTGTTTCAGAGGAAATTGCAAAAAGACCCCGAATTCAATGATATTAGAGATATATCTATAGCCAATAAGGAAGACGTGTTTAATAAATCTACAGGCAGAGCAAAAATATTAGCTCATGCGTATGAGAATGTTGGTGAATTTATTTCCTGCGCAATATCAAACAAAGAAGTTTAGGACGTAATGAAAAGCATTACTTTCGATGAAACTTAGAATACTAGCTTATTCGAGGAATTTAAAATGTGGTTCAAAGATCTTCTTGTGTCTATATTTAGAGGGAATAAACATTTAACTCAAGAAAATTTCTTAGATGACGTTACTAAATTTTTATTTGATTTGAAGTTTGAAGATAATGTTCTCGACTTAGTAGAACCTGGAGAAGAGGAACAATATAATAAATATATAAAGTCTCTTGAGGATAGGTATAACAATGCTGTCGATTTTGGAGCAACTCCTTCTACAAATACCTAGAAAAAAGTATCTGTATCTACTACAACATATACTTCAGAATCTGTAAAAAATCCAAGAACGGCCGTTGTGTTTACAGAAAACATGTAGGCTGAATATGCTAGACGTAAGAATACTCCAAGTAGTTCTACTCTTAAGGTAAATGTTACAGAAGGTACTACTGGAAACAATCAAGCTGTTGTTAGAATGAGCGATGATACCACATACAATCCAAATGCGTTTGGACTTATTGTGAAGAAGTATCAACAAGATAATCACGGTAGATGGTTCTATGACGATAAAGGTAATTTTTAGGATACTGACGCTGACTTTACTATGTTTAAGGAAGCAAATGAAGCAATGTTCGACAGACTTTCTTCGTTTGATGGCGATACTATAGTATTCCCAGCTTCTGCCGCAATGGGTAAAGCAGCTTTACCAAAGAGATTTGCAGAGTGGCTTGCACAAGAGTTATATGAAAGGTATGGATTATTTACAGTCGTTAAACCAAATCCAAAATATACTGGTAAATTTGGCATTTATATACTTGAGAACACTGGAACAATAAATGTATCTTCATACGATGAAAAAACAAATAGTCTTAGTAATTTTGCAATACGCCCGTTTGAAACAGAATTAGCCAAAAATACTCCAAAAATGAAATTTAATAGTGTTGAACACGCTTTCTAGTCTTCAAAAGCATATTTTGCTTGGATGCACGGAGATATTACTGACGATCAATTTTGGAAGTTTATCGAATATATTAAGTCTAAAGAAGGAAAAGACGTTAAATCCGCAGGAAGATCTATTCCTATGTCTTAGACTACTGTGAACGAATGGAATGCTATTAGCGATAAAGTTTTAGAAGTTATGATGTTAAGATCTTTCTAGTAGAACAAAGCTGCCGCTGATCAACTTTTACGTACAGGCGATTCAGAATTTACTCACAATTATGAAAATGGACAACCTATCGAACCAAAATATCCAAATCGTTTTGGTGATATTTTAAAGAAGGTTAGGTCTAAATTAAGAGATGAAGATAATAGAAAGCGAGAATGTTAAAAAATTATAGTTATGGTATGTTTAATAAAAAGTGAAAATAAACCATTGCTAGATCTTTATGCAGACATTTTAGGCAGCGAAGATGCTGCCTATTATGTTCTGTCATAGAACAATGGATATTCTTTAGAATTTACTCCATACGGAGAAAGATCGGATTTATTTAAATAGTTACTTGCAAAAAATAACTATGATTATGAAGCCGCTATTCGCGAAAAAGCAGAAATGTATTACTCTTCGTTCTATAACGAAATAGGCGGAGATTGGACCATGTCTTCTTTAGACAGTTCTGTTGTTGATGAAAACGGAGAGCCTAAAATAGATTATACTCCGCGTATTATAGATTTTTCTGATGTAATAAATCAGCCTGTAAAATTAGATCAAATGGATTATATTAGTCTTTCTGATATAACTCATAATCTAATACAAGATGATATGAACGAATATTTGGGAGATGTAAAAAATAATTCATCTTACGAAATTCATTCTAAAAAAATACAATGGCTTAAAGAAAAACAAAAAAAGCTTGTAGACTCAATCAACAAAAACATAATTAAAGCTTTTGGGCTTGAAAAAAAGATTGATGAAAATGGTAATGTTTATTTCGTATCTAAAGAGAAAGATTCTCAAGGTAGGTACAAAGTAATGATATAGTTTTGTGAGTATCTAGAAAATGGTAAAATGGGTGTCTATGATTAGACAGGAAGACTTGATGCTGCTGCTAACCTTATACAAATAAGTTTAACTGATGCAGATCCTACCACGTTTAACCACGAGCTTATTCACCACTATATCAGAATGTTTTGGAATAGCGAATTAATTCAATCTGTAGTACAGAAATTAGATTCTGGAGATAGATCTGAAGGTTGGCAGGTAAGACTTGAAGAAAAAGTTGTTGACGAAATAATGTATAGATCAACAGACGTTCAAGGGTTTTGGAAAAAATTCGGAGAAATGATTAAAATTGCTTTTAGATTTCTTTCAAACCCAATAAAAGAATATCTGTTACAAAGAGCGTCTATTGCTTTCAGAATAAATGAACAAGCTTTAATTCTTAGATAGGAATAGCACGTATTACATTTTATAGATCCTACTGCTAGACGTGTATTTCAAACCCCACCGAATTCATTTGTTGTAGAATTTGATAGACGATTAAACGGTTTTGGTTTAAAAGACGCAGTAAATCTTTTTATCCAAGACAGTATTGATTTTTTTGAAAGATATTCTGCTAACCCAGATAGTATATTGAAAGATCAATACGATGAATACGCACAATATTTCAAACATACGTTGAGTGGTTTGAATATATCTGACCAAGATTTTAACGAAGCTACTATTATCATAAGTGATCATTATAGAAGTGTTGTTAGTAGATTTTCTGACCCTACTTGTGTAAACAGGGTTTGCGCTGATTTATTAATGCAGTACATTGACGAAATTCGAATTATACGTAATGCAAATTTAAATGTTCCACAGCGTCAACAAGATTAGTAGGGTTCCCAAACTAGAAATAAAGATTTAATAGAAGTCGTTGATAAGATAATGCGCGGGTTGACTACAAGAGTATACGAATACACGCACACTGTTCCAAAGGAAGCGAGAAAATCAAATGACGTACAACAATTAATAGAAAAGCTGAATGATGTTTTTGAATATGACGACAAATTAAGGTTGTTTGTATCAGAAGGCGTTGACGAGCTTGGCAGAATTCTTAAAGAGTTGGATTTATTATATGCCGCGAACTATAATAATGTTACTTCTCAACAATTAATGTCTGTATTAAATACAATAGATGGATTTTATAGACCTATTATAGACATCATTCTAGAAAAACTTGGGTCTGATGGAAGAACTATAATTCACAATGGAGTATTGTATCAACTCGGAACAATATTAAGGGACATGAATATGACATGTTCTCTTATATCTGGAAGAGTAAAAAATGCTGTAGAAGTAGTTTCTAAAAGAATTACACACGACTTCATGTATGGTAATGAAGGTGTTTTAGAAGATATTACTACAGAACAAGAGAAAGATAGGTTTTTGGAAAATTTTGATGACGAATTAATTACAGGAAAGTTTTTTGAAGATGTAAACGCTATGTAGCCGTATATAGGACTTGCCTCCAGATCAAAATCTCGTGTGTTAAGAATTGTCAGAAATATGATATTGTCGGCAAATGCAGATATAAGACATGCTACATTGAAAGATACTGGTAAAATAATAAAGCTCTATATAGAAGCCTTACCACAGATGCGTAAATTAGGATTAAAAGAATTATAGTCTGTGTTTCAAGAAATGGACGAAAAAGGAATCCCTACTGGATATTTTGTAAGATAGCTAAATCACGGTAAATTTTATGAAGATATGGAAGAAAATAAAAGAAAGGCCGTAGATAAAGCTAATCAAGAATTAATATACCAATTAGGTCCAAACGCTCCTCAAATAACATGGGATTATTATAATAATCCTATCCTACCGCCTGACGACAATCCTATTGTCAAATCTATTTTACAAGATTATGCAGATTCTATTGACGAATGGCAGTGTGAAAATGCAGATAGAATGTTTACTGCAGATTATTATCGCATGCGTCGAACAATGCTTTCTCCCGATACTAGACAAATAATGTCTAATATACAAAGCAGAATAAATAATATTATGTCAAAGTGTCCTGTAATAAAAACTGCAACAGGTTCTATTAAAGCTACGTGGGAGTTATCTCCAGAAGACCAATAGAATTTGATGCAGTTACAAACAGAATATAAGCAATTAGGCAATCAATATTATTCTGACGGAACCATCAAATCTGGTGACGAATTTAGAATAGCAAAAGAAATAACTAAGTTTAATAAATGGAAAGGCGAGCGTGTAAAATATAATCAAAATGAATAGCGATTTAACGCAGCTATAGAAGAAATTAGAAAGGTTCACGGATTAAATTCTATAGAAGAGCAACGGTTTAGAAAATTAAACACAACAGTTGTAGTAAATCCTCTTTTTTACGATTATGTTTTGTCGAAAGTGTTGTTGATAAATGATCCGCGTCTAGACGAGTTACGTTAGAGAAGAAACGATCTTAAAAAGCTTATATCTGAATTCGATAAAAACGGCATTGACATAGAATAGAAGCGTTTACAAATTAAGTACTGGGACGAATTAAAAGATGTTGATTCTTAGATAAGAGAACTTATAGAGCAGTTATCTTAGCATGAAACAGACGAAGAAAAACGTTGGGATACTTATTTCCGTACTGAACTGGTTATGTATGATAGCACTACTAGTTTAATAGAATATATATTGTCTAAAGATCTTCGTGATTATAGAAATAATCACCCAACAGACAATAGAACAGATTAGGAAATAAAAGATGAATTGATTAAAAAATATCAGTACACTTATACATGGTATGATAAGTCTGGTGGCGCACACGAGAGCGTTGGTTTGGTAAGTGTTTTTACTAGACAAGTTCCTAAGGGTACAATTATCGATGGCAGTAAATTAGATGCACAATTTACAGTCAATGGCATGAAAAAGCGTTTTCCTGGTGCATTGACTGTACAATATAGCCAATAGTTTTCTGATATAGATGAAAATTCTCAATTTTATAATTAGAATTTTGATAGAGATAGTACGGTATTTGTTTAGCCAAAACACGATAAGTACGAAAACAGTAAACAGTGGGATATTATACAACAAAACGATAAAATACATGCTTTATACGATGCATTGATTTAGCTGATGCGCAAAAATAACCAAAATATACCAAATTCAAACGCAGATAATTACAAATTACCGCAAATTACTGGTAGACGACTTACCATTTTAAGAAGATCTGGTAGCATGAAAGAAGTTTTTGATGCATTAAAATACAACTGGAAAAATGAATGGCAACTAAACGATAGAGACGACGATGATATAAACTACGACGATGAAAAAATAAGAATTCGTGCAAACGGTACTCGTATCAACAACGTACCTGTTCGTTTTGTGAAGATGCTGGAAAATAAAAAAGCAATAACAAGCGATGTTATCGGTTCTGTTATAGCTTTTACCGAAATGGCTAATAATTTTGTTGTAAAGACTCAGCTTGCTTCTGATTTAGAAATAATAAAAGAACAACTTGCAAAAAGAGAGGATTATGGTCTTTCAGAAGCAAACGATCAACAGTCTACAAAAAATATTGTCAAACAGCTTAGAAATATGATGGATGACCAGTTGTATGACAATCGTACAAAAATAGGTGATCAATCAGTAAAGTTTGGTAAAAAACAACAACTGCTTGTTAAATTTATCCAACATTTTACAAGACTTGGTCGTAAATTAATGCTTGGTTATAATTTTACGTCAATGAGCGTTGGATTTTTTGAATCTGCTATAAGAGGTATGTTGGAAGCATTTTTAGGTAAAGATTATTCTATAAGGGATTTTATAAACGCTTGGAGAAAAATAATAAAACATGGACCAAATACTCTTAGCAATGCTGGTGGAATTTAGGTTACAAACATGCTCGTTGCAAAAATGCAACATTTTGGTATTTCTAAAAGTATAAAAGAATCTTATCATAGTACTGAAAGAAATAGATTTATAAAACTACTGAGTGAAAATATAGATGGTATGTTTGGTTTTTCTCTTGGTGATTATAGTAATAGTGCATTTCAGCTTACAATGGCTCTATCAAACGTTCGTTTTATATAGGGAGACGGGATTATAGAAACCGGATTTTATACAAAACATAGTCTTATAAAGGCATATCAAAAAAGTGCAAGACATTTATCGTATAAAGAATCAAAAAACTTAGCAAAATTAATATACAGCTAGTCATCAGTTTCTTTAGACGATGCATACGAATTAAACGACGAAGGTATCTTGCAGCCAAAACAAGAATACGCTCAATATATAACAAAGCGTATAGAAAATCGTGTTACTGGAAAATGTTATCAACGTCTTGCAGAAGCTTTAGGTATAACTCCAAATTCCGATAACCCTGGATACGGTCTATAGATATTATTAAAACCTATAGGTACGTTGCGTAGTTATTTGTTTACAGTTATAGCCAGAAACTGGAATTATACTCATGATTTTTAGAAGAGGTATATTAAAGATGGAGCCACTCTTAAAGAAGATGATATAATGGACGGTTATGTGGATATTGATGCTGGTAATGTCAACATTGGAATACACCAAGGATTAATAGGTTGGATGAAAATGATGATACCCAAGCTACCTATTATTGGAAAAATGTTCAACGCTGTAAACGTAACAGACGAAACAAGAGATTTATATAATTATGCTGCAAAGAAAGTATTATTTGAAGTTTTATCTATAGTAACTCTTGTAGGAATTAGTACTTTATTTAAAGCTCTTGCAAAAGGTGCTGGTGACGATGATTGGTGGGAAAGATTCGGGTATCTTACATCTGTTAGATTAGTAAATTCTTTTATATCAGTACTTGACCCGACAGCGTTGTTAGAAGTTATCAAGAATATATCAACACTGTTGTCTCCATTAAACGATTTAATGATAGCTGTAACAACTTTATCCGACTTAATCGGTTTAAGCGGACATAGTCCACTTGAAGAAATAAAAAGTGGATCGTATGCAGGTAGAAGCAGAGCTTTCAGAAACATTATGAGAATTACTCCATTTGGAAATATGTATGAAGATTTGTACCCAGGAGCCCTTAAAAGTAGAGCTAACTGGTATTTACAACAAGACCCTCTTGTATGGAGTTCTGTAGGTGGTGCATTCGATTAGTTATGGGGAACAGATTCTGATTATAAAAATAATAAAAAATAAACGTTCTATCAGTAAAATTCACGATAGTAATAAAAATTAAAAACCCTGGAGGTCACTGCGATTAACAGTAATCCCCCAGGGTTTCTTCGTAAACAATGGTATGTAAGTTTCTTCAGGAATAGCTTTATAATAAGGTTCGTTGTAAATTACATTAGAAAATGGATAATTCGCAACATTCTTATCATAATCTTTCCAAAAGTTATAAATCTTACTTAATCCTTCATTAGACAATAACTGAAACTTACCTTTTAGTACGTTCTTTAAATCCGAAAATATAGGAAACTTGATAACATGATACAGTGTGTTATTTATATTTTTTACAGAATCTATGCCATTTACACAAATATCTGTTCTTAGGTTTTCCATGTCGTATAGGTAAACCAAGTACACATAGTCTAATCCAGGCATATTTATATCTTCTGTGTAAACACCTATAAAGTCATCTGTCAATACATCTTTCGGCTTTATATTATCATCTATTAAAGGAATTATAATTTTTTCAAATGTGCTCATAGGTTCAATGACTCTGAGCCATTACCTTCATAATATTCTCTACTATGATCCCACTTACTATTTGCTTGGTGCCAAGCAATATCCATCAACACATCCTGTATGACATAGTTGCGGCTTTGCACCATGAACTCTTCAATACGGAATACACGTATTTCATACGATCCAGTAGTATCGATTCCAATGATATAATATTCGAATGCCCAATCGTTTATATTTTCGTTGCATTCGTTTTTGAGATACCATTTTACAGCCATTGTATAATACGCAAGCTGCCTACAATAATCGTACATCTCTATACTATCCTCAAAATGCCACAACTTTTGTGTAGTCTTTAAGTCGTATATGATAGCTTTCTTATTCTTAAAATCAAGAGTAAGACCATC
>AUXO011856145.1_pt1 | contig 24706 bp, 23 predicted proteins | sample 768731 | NCBI WGS metagenome assembly AUXO01 (sample SAMN02715735, study PRJNA202380) | gut metagenome | biome: sheep rumen | host: Ovis aries | place: New Zealand: Palmerston North | reverse complement strand
GAAATAAAAAAGAATTTGGAAGAGTATTTAAGATATATGTTTCAAAGTATCATACATTCGTACTTTAACTAAAATAAAAGCGTACAGAAGCGAAAACTCTTGCCTATATATGAAGGAAAGTCATCGCTAATACTTTTGGATGTTTATAAAGAACATCCTATTTTTTTGAAAGTATGTTATACTATTCAAAGTTTATTGGAGGGAATTCCTATGAAAGTATCAAAAACAAACGCAATGCGATACCTCGATGTGCACCGTGTTTCTTATAAAGTACATACATATGAGCACCATGCTAAAGATCCAGTGGACGGGATCCATGTAGCGCAAATGTTGCAGGAAGATGTTAAGAAGATTTTTAAAACGCTTGTTACGCAGGCCAACACAAAAGAATATCTGGTGTACATGGTCCCGGTTGATGAAGAGCTGGATTTGAAAAAATGTGCGAAAGCCGCCGGTGTCAAACATACTGAAATGATTCATGTTAAAGATATTAATAAAGTCACTGGCTATATACGGGGAGGTTGTTCTCCACTTGGTATGAAGAAGCAATACAGAACTTTTATCGATGAACAAGCTATATTATACGATTCAATTTATTTCAGCGGTGGGAAAATCGGGGTACAAATTGAAATGAACCCGGAGGATTTGATTTCCTTACTGGATATTCAGCCGGTTTCCATCATAAAGGAGTGAAATTATGTGGATAAAGAACAGTGTATTTTATCAAATATATCCCTTAGGTGCATTCGGAGCGCCTTTTCATAACGATGGGGTATTGGAACATCGAATCTTGAAAGCAAAAGCTTATATTGAACCGTTGAAAAAATTAGGGATTGACTGTGTTTTGTTTAATCCATTGTTTCAAAGTAAAACTCATGGATACGATACAACGGATTATTTCACGGTTGACTGTCGTTTAGGCACAAACCAGGATTTAGCAGATGTTCTGAACCTTTATTATGAGCAGGGGATCCGTGTACTGTTTGACGGTGTATTTAATCATGTAGGAAGAGATTTCTTTGCGTTTCAAGATGTATTGACAAATAGGGAATCCAGTGAATATAGAGACTGGTTTTATATTGATTTTAATAACAATAATGAATACGACGACCATTTTTCCTATCAGAACTGGGAAGGGTACAGCGCATTGGTTAAACTGAATTTGCGATGTGAATCTTTGATTACATATCTTCTGGACGTGATAGATTTCTGGATGGATACTTTTCATATTGATGGCATTCGATTTGATGTTGCTTATTGTCTAGATCGTGACTTTGTTAAGAGGGTCCGTTCTCATTGTAAACATAAAAACCCTGACTTTTTCCTTTTGGGGGAGACTCTTCATGGAGACTATAATCAATGGGTAAATGAGGAAATGTTTGACAGTTGTACAAACTATGAGTGTTACAAAGGATTATATTCCAGTTTTAATTCAAAGAATTTCTTTGAAATCTTATATTCATATAATCGCCAATTCGGAAAAGATCCGTGGTGCCTTTATACAAATAAGTATCTATTGAATTTTGTAGATAATCATGATGTACCACGTATTGCTTCTCAATTGGAGAATGTGAATCATCTTCCGTTGATTTATACCATGCTGATTACAATGCCGGGGATCCCTTGTTTATACTATGGCAGCGAATGGGGTATACAAGGAATAAAGAATCACGATGATACACAACTGCGTCCACAGATTGAATCGTTGAAGTATAATGAACTAACCAGCCATATTGAACGGTTGATACATATTAAACATGAATATCAGGACCTCTGGTATGGAGATTATCAACAGATAGCGATAACGAATACGGCTTGTGTTTATCAACGAGGTCAATTATGGATATGCATAAATATGGAAGCAGATCCATGTCGGCTGTCTCTTCCTTGGAGCGGAACCTTAAAAGATCTATTAAGTGGCAATGAAATTGACATACAACAATCAATTACAATGGATGGATATCATTCCTATATATTGAAAAAGGACTGATTTATTAAAAATCAGTCCTTTAATCTGCATATTTGAACAGAATATCATTATAATCGGGCATCGGCCAATCTTTTTTTGGAATCATGGTTTCCAGAATATCTGTCGATTTACGAATTTCCTCCATCAATGGAAGAATCCGATCTGCCGCGTGACGAGCAGCTTTTCGTGGATCTGGAAGTTCCTCTAATATCAATGCATCTAGATCTTCGATTTGATGTCGTATAGCATTATACAGCTTATCGATTGTCTGTAAATCTCTTTTTTCGAATGTGCAGTCTAAACCGGCATTTTCTTTTATTGATTTTGCAGAGATCAAACGAAATTCATGATCCATGACAGCCGGTAGAATTTGTTTGCGAAGCATATAAATCATTGTATTGGCTTCAATATGGACGATTTTATAATAATGCTGCAACAAGATCGTTTCCCGGGCATGTAATTCATTAACAGTATATACATTGTGACGAAGGAACAGCTCCAGATTTTTTGGATCAGTGTAATGTGGAAGGGCATCTGCAGTTGTTTTGAAATTGGATAATCCTCTCTTCTTCGATTCTTCTTGCCATTCTTGAGAATAACCATTTCCGGAATACAGAATACGCTTATGCTCTCTAATCGTTTTGCGGATCAGACGGAAGATATCCTTTGTCATATTCTCTTGAGATGAACACTCCAATATATCTGCGAACTGTGTTAATTCTTCTGCTACAATAGTATTCAAAATGGTATTCGGGCAGGAAATGTTCAATTCAGAGCCCAACATTCGGAATTCAAATTTATTACCGGTAAAAGCAAATGGACTTGTACGGTTCCTATCCGTTGTATCACGCGAAAGCGATGGCATGGAAGAAACACCAAGTTCCAGGGTAGTATCTGTATGGTCCGTGTATTCTTCTTTCGCTTCGATAGATTGAAGAATTTCTGTCAGCTGATCACCGAGGTACATGGATATGATTGCTGGAGGGGCCTCATCAGCTCCTAATCGGTGGTCGTTACCTGCTGTGGCAACAGAAACACGTAACAGGTCCTGGTATTCATCAACTGCTTTAATGATTGCTGATAATACGATCAGAAAGCGCAGATTGTCTTTTGGGTTTTTCCCAGGTTCCAAAATGTTATTTCCTTTATCATCACTGAAGCTCCAGTTATTATGTTTGCCGGATCCATTGACTGACGCAAATGGCTTCTCATGCAATAGACAAACTAATCCATGGTGATTGGCAACTTTTTTCAAAACCTCCATTGTCAACTGGTTTTGGTCACTAGCTATATTTCCGGCAGAATATACCGGTGCCAGTTCAAATTGGCAAGGAGCTACTTCTTTGTGTTCTGTCTTTGCGAATACGCCCAGTCTCCAAAGTTCCTCATCAACCTCTTCCATAAAGGCTTTTGCTCGTTCTCCGATGTTTCCGAAATAGTGGTCATCGAGTTCCTGGCCTTTTACTGGAGGGGCCCCGAATAAGGTTCTGCCTGTGACCATTAAATCGGTTCTTTGAGAATACATTTTTTTGTCAATTAAAAAGTATTCCTGCTCTGGTCCGACACTGACGTTTATTTTCTTCGTATCATAGCCGATAATATTCAATAAACGTACTGCTGCTTTGTTCAAAGCATCGGTGCTTCGAATCAAAGGGGTCTTTTTATCTAGAGAAGAGCCGTCATATGAACAGAATAGAGTAGGTATATATAAGGTGCGATCTTTTACAAATGCAAAGCTCGTCGGATCCCATGCGGTATAACCTCTGGCTTCGAACGTAGAACGCAGGCCGCCGCTAGGGAAACTGGAAGCATCTGGCTCCCCTTTGATCAGTTCTTTTCCTTTAAATTCACTGATGACCGAATTCGGGCCTAACGGATTGATAAATGCATCGTGTTTTTCAGCGGTTATCCCGGACATTGGTTGAAACCAGTGTGTATAGTGAGTGGCTCCTTTTTCCACGGCCCAGTCTTTCATAGCATTTGCGACTGTATCAGCAATTTTTGGGGGAAGCTCTTTTCCGTTTTCCATAACGTCTACCATGATTTTATAAATAGAATGGGGTAAATACTTCTGCATGGCATCCAGGCTGAAGACATCACATCCAAAAAAATCATCAACTATTGTCATATTTGATCCTCCATATGAAATCATTTTAGCACAACTAGCATAAATATAAAATGTGAAATACCTTCGTATAATTTGATGTTGAATCATGCATTGGGTATAATACATAAAGAGGTCATATATGTTTCATATCCCGAAAGAATATAAGAAAAAAGCAGATTTTTACAAAGCGATGATCGTATTTGCCACTATCATTTTATTAATTGTTCTATATCTGGAAAAAATAGGACATTTTTTGGCGTGGATCGTATCCATCTTGTTTCCTTTTATTTTAGGTATCGGCTTTGCGTTTATTTTGAATATTTTAGCTAATGCAATCCTGCGGCTAATGAAAACGGCATTTAAAGTAAAGGAAACAAAGAAGAAAAGGATTCTGGCAAATCTTCTTTCTATTCTTCTCGTAGTGGGATTTTTATTGACCTTTCTAGTCATGATCATTCCAAGGGCTTTTGTGTCCATTCAAATATTGCTGGAAAACTTACCTAACACTGTACTTCAGATCCGCACAATACTCATCGAAATGACACGTCATTTCCCGTCGTTGCAAAGCATTATTTTAGATTATGACTTTTCGAATTTCTCCGATAGTGAATGGCTGGCAACAATTGGTTCGTCTTCAAACATAATACTTGGAAATAATGGATTTATCGAACAAGTCAATTCAATCATTACAACAACTATTTCATGGCTGACTACGTTATTGATTGCTTTCGTTTTCTCGATTTTCATTTTATTCAACAAAAATCATTTTATAAAGGATATACGGAATTTTTTCTATGCTTTTTTACCGGATAGCGCTTATCGAAAGGGAGCTCATATTTATCATATTTTCAAAAAAACCTTTACTCGATATATTGCCGGTTCTCTGCTTGAATGCATTATTCTGGGAACACTGGTCATTGCAGGAGCTTCTATTTTAAAAATTCCTTATTCAATCTTGTGTGGATGTATCGTGGCCATTGGGGCTTTGGTTCCTATGTTTGGTGCTCTTCTGGCAGCAATCGTGACTGCTTTATTCTTATGTATTGAAAGTCCGGTAAATGGTGTTACATTTATAATCATGTTTATCTTGATCCAACAAATTGAAGGAAATTTCATTTATCCAAATGTTGTTGGAAAATCGACTGGATTGCCACCGATGTACGTATTGGTCGCTATTACGCTTGGGGCTAGTTTTGGCGGTGTTCTCGGCATTGTTATTTTTATTCCTTTATGCTCTTCAATTTATCAATTATTACAGGAATATGAAGAAATGCGGATCAAAAAAAAGAATTTATATTGACATTATAAATGTCAAATTGAACTGTATTCTATCTTTAGAAAGAAGGAATAAAGATGAATGCAGAAAGAAGAATAGCGATGACTTTGCTAAATGCAGTATGGAACGAAGATGTTCAGAAAGTCAAGGATGCTTTGGATATGGGGGCAGATCCGAGCTGGTGTTTTAACGGATATCCAATACTGATCCATGCATTATACACAGAGAATGTACAAATCATGGAATTGTTGATTGATGCAGGGGCTACACAGACACAAGAAGCCTTTGGATATGCTTTGGAAAAAGGAATTGGAAAAGTGGTTCGTCCGCTTTTGTTTCGAGGTATCATTCCCAAGCATTATGAACCAAAAGCCGGAACGGGTGATTTCCCACAAAGATTTGCTTATTAGGAAAAAAAGGAGCACAGCATGAATCGAACGAGTTTATGTTTACAAATGTTGATGTTATTAAAGGCACGCGGAAAAATGAATACGAAGGAATTGGCTTCGGCATTGGAAACCAATCCGAGAAATATTCGTGAGTTTAAAAAAGATCTAATTACTGCAGGCTATAATATTCAGGAACAAAAAGGTCGTTATGGAGGCTATTATTTGGATGAGAATTGTTTGTTTCCTTCATTACGTCTCTCAGAAGCCGAAATTAGCGCCTTGAACGAATCATCGCAGATTATTGTTGAGCAACGGTTTGATCGTACAAATGACTATTTAAGGGCGATTGACAAGGTACTGAGTTCAACCAGAAACAATGAGGTAGCAAAAAGAATCTATATCAATTCAAATAGTTCTTCTTTGTCTTCGAAGGAAAAGGTTATTTTGGAAAAAGTGCAGCAGGCTATCGATGATAATCATTGTTTGAAGATTGAATACAGGACACGTGACAATTCCCGTGCAGAGAGCTATTTGATCGATCCATATGAGATTATGCATTATCAAGGAGCTTATTATATACTAGCATTCAGTCATAAAAGGAATGATTACCGTACTTATCGCGTTAGTCCGTATCGAATGCTTCAATGTGAAATTGATACGCGTTCTTTCTTAAGGGATAATACTTTCCATGTTGAACAACATATTGGTAAAAATTCTATTTTCAAAGGATCGTTTACCAGAGTAAAAGTAAAAGTAGATATTGAAATAGAGAATATTTTTTTAGAAGAATTCTGGGGAAATGATTTCAAAAAAGAAAAGCCTCTTGAATATTCGTTTCTTGTAGAAGATCGGTATTTATTCTTTAAGCAGTTGTTTTCCTACCAGGAACGAGTTAAGATCCTGGAGCCGGAATCGTTAAAACAAGATTACATTCGGCAGATTGAAACAATTTTGCGAAACTATCAATAATGCAGTATTATAGGATAGGTGGTGCGAATGATACATGTTAGTGATCTGATCAATTATTCTAAATGTCAAAGACTTAGCTGGAACCGGGCTCATAAAAAAATACCGTTTCGCAGCTTTTATCATATGAATACTCCATATTCTCAGATTTGGAAAGATTATCTTCATTTTCAAAATGTTGGGAATGGACAGGTAGGGGATACCAATGAACGAACCCTGCATCTTTTAAAAGAACACGATTATGTGTATAATGCAAGATTTGAATATCGGGGCTGTCGGGTACGTATCCCTGTTCTTGTTAAACTGGAAAACGGATTTAAAGCCATCTATCCATATTTGAGTGCATTTCCAAAAGAATCGGAAGCAATGGTAATGAAGGTTAACCGGGATATTGCCGCTAAATGCGGAATATCCATTGTAGAGCATGAAATTATATATTTAAATAAGGACTATGTAAGACAGGAAGTATTTGATGGGAATCAATGCCTGCTTCGATCGCATTGTCTTTTTAACCGAAAAAACAAGCTTGCACATTCGATTGAAGAATATATGGAAAGAATATCATACGATCTTGATCGATGGATCGATGAGACAACAGCGATTATAGAGATGGAGAATCAACCGGAAACAAAACGTTCAAAAACTTGTACAGCCGGGCGACGGTGTATTTACTATGATACGTGTTTTGATGAGACGGACCAGCCGGATGATTCTATTTTATTCTTAACAACCTCGAGAAATAAAATAGATGCCTATCATCAAGGGATTCAGCATGTTTATGAGCTGCCGGAAGATCAGTTGGATGGCTTTCGTTTACAATATTCACAGATGATGGCCAGTCGTAAACAAGCTCCCTTTATTGATAGAGCGGCCATCCAGGTATGGTTGCAAAAAATCACTTATCCTGTTTCTTATCTGGATTTTGAGTGGGACATATTTGCCATTCCACCATATAAAGGGATGAAACCTTTTGATGTATTATGTTTTCAATACAGCTTACATATTGAAGATTCTGATGGATCATTACGCCAAGTAAGTTTTTTTGATACAAACGACTGCAGGGAGGCATTTATTCAATCCTTATTAAAAGAGATACCAAAATCCGGGAGCATTCTTGTTTATAACATGGCTGGCGCCGAGCAATTGCGACTGATTCAATTGAGCGAGCAGTTTCCTAAATATAAAGAGGAGCTGAAACAAATTTGGACACGGATGGTGGATCTTTCTAAACCGTTTGAAGCTGGATTGTTTTATGACAATAAGATGCGTGGACATTATTCATTAAAGAACGTATTGCCGGCATTTTCGGATACGTATTCATATACAGAGCTGGATATAAAAAATGGATTAAATGCAGTAGATGCATACCGTTTGTTTGATAAATCAGATATACAGAAACAAGAAGAGATCCGAAAGAATATTGAGCAATATTGTCAGATGGATACATTTGCGGAATATATTGTATATCATGGATTAAAAAATCTGACGGAGGAAAATGGGGCATGCCAAATATAATTACGCACGTTTTATTTGCACAGGAAGTACAGAATACATGTTTATTGGAAAAAGAAAAAGAAAGAATTCAAAAGCATCAGCAGCTTTATGAAATTGGGGCTAATGGCCCAGACTATTTATTCTTTCATGGATTTAACATTCGACATTTTGAGAGGAAAAGCCATATGCGCCGCTTGGGAACAGTAGCACATAATAAAGGAGTGAATGATTTTTATCATTCTGCTTTTCAATCTATTCTGCAGGAGAAAGATGAAGAGATCAAAGAAAGGGAAATCGTCTATTTGTGTGGCCATTTAGCGCACTGGGCTTTAGATTCCACAGCGCATCCATATATTTATTATCGAACAGGAACAAAATCAAAAATAGCAACATTTTGTCATCATAAGATTGAATCTCTCATTGATGCCATCATGTTAAAAGATAAAAAAGGGATGACGATCAAAGATTACAAAGTATTTGAAATCTGTGATTCGGATGTTTTGCAGGCTCAGGCAATTGCCAGGATATATATTCCGATTGCTCGGAATATATATCAAATAGAGGCACAACCATATGAAATTGTTGAAGCATTGAATGACTGGCATTTTATGCAGAAACTGCTTTATGACGGAGGTGGGAAAAAAGTTCGGACATTGCAGAAGATGGAAGCATTGACAGGTATGCATGGAGCAGCTACCGGCCTAATTATTCCAAACGAACCTTATGACCCATGTGATGTTTGTAATTTACTGCATAAACAATGGGTTCATCCATGTGATAAAACGATTACGAGCACGGACAGTTTCTTTGATTTATACGATAAAGCGATGCCGATTTGCCAACAGGCAATTGCATTATTTTTACGTGCCCTGGATACAAAAGATGATCGGGACTGGTTAGATTATTTGGCAAATCGGAATTATACCGAAGGCTTGGATGTTAGAGAACCAATGATCTATTTTGACCCGGATTTGGAATCAAATAGTCAACGATTATTACAGGAAAAGTAACTGAAGAGTTACTTTTTTTTATTTGTTTAATAAAACTATAAGAATTTAAATGGTTTATGATACAATGTAACGGGTGATAAAAATGTATAGAATTGTTGAAAAGGAAAGTTTAAATCCCACTGTCACCAAGATGGTAATTGAAGCACCGTTTGTGGCCAAACGTGCAAAAGCAGGACAGTTTATCATCTTCCGTGTCAGCGAGGATGGCGAAAGAGTTCCGTTAACCATTGCTGACAGCGACCGGGAGAAAGGAACTGTAACGATTATATTTCAGATTGTAGGTGGAAGTACGGAAGTACTGAATTCCCTGAATAAAGGGGACAGCCTGCATGATTTCGTGGGACCGTTAGGAAGGCCTAGCGAAATTGATGGAAACAAGAAGGTGTGCATCATTGGTGGTGGCGTTGGATGTGCGATTGCTTATCCTACTGCAAAAGCGTTCAGTGAAGCCGGTGCAGATGTAACAACGATCGTTGGTTTCCGGAATAAAGATCTGGTTATCCTGGAAGATGAATTCCGGGAAGTATCGGGATCCTATCATCTGATGAGCGATGATGGCTCTGTCGGAGAGAAGGGTCTAGTAACCAATAAATTGGAAGAACTGATTGAAAAGGGAGAAAAGTTTGATGAGGTTATTGCAATCGGACCTATCATCATGATGAAGTTTGTCAGCTTAACGACAAAAAAATACGGAATCCCTACAGTCGTTTCTATGAACCCGATCATGATCGACGGCACTGGCATGTGCGGATGCTGCCGATTGATGGTTGGAGGAAAGATGAAGTTTGCATGTGTAGATGGTCCGGATTTTGACGGACATCAGGTAGATTTTGATGAAGCGATGTCTAGAAACCGTGCATATATGGATTTCGAGAAAAGAGCTAGAGAAGAAAAATGTAATCTTTTGGCCAAGGAGGTGGCATAATGGCTAAACCGAATATGACACTGACAAAGATGCCGATGCCGACACAAGATGCGGCTGTGAGGATCACAAATTTTGAAGAAGTAGCCCAGGGCTATACGAAAGAGATGGCACTGGAAGAATCTACACGTTGTCTGCACTGTAAGCATCAGCCATGCGTGCAGGGATGCCCGGTCAATATCCATATTCCAGATTTTATCGAAGAAGTTAAAAAAGGCGATTTTGAAGAAGCTTATAGAATTATTTCTCTTACGTCTTCACTGCCGGCTGTCTGCGGACGAGTATGTCCACAGGAAAGCCAGTGCGAAAAATACTGTGTACGCGGAATCAAAGGAGAGCCGGTTGCCATTGGAAGGTTGGAGCGCTTTGTTGCAGACTATCATCGTGAGCATAGTGACGGCAAAGTAGAAAAACCACAGTCCAACGGCCATAAAGTAGCCATCGTAGGTGCCGGGCCTGCCGGATTGACATGTGCCGGCGATCTGGCTAAAAAAGGATATGAAGTAACGATTTTTGAGGCTCTGCATGTAGCTGGAGGTGTACTGATGTATGGTATCCCACAGTTCCGTCTACCAAAAGAAATTGTGACCAACGAAATCGAGCAGCTAAAGAAGCTTGGAGTCAACATCATTACAAACTTTGTTGTGGGACGAAGCGATTCCATTGATGCGCTGATGGAGGAAGAAGGTTTTGAAGCCGTGTTTATTGGATCTGGCGCCGGGTTGCCGAGATTCATGAATATGCCAGGCGAAAACCTGAAAGGTGTATACAGTGCCAATGAATTTTTGACACGTATCAACTTGATGAAAGCGTACCGTCCCGGTTCAGATACACCGATCCAGCATCCGAAGAAATGCGTCGTTGTCGGCGGTGGCAACGTTGCCATGGATGCCGCAAGATGTGCGCGCAGACTAGGGGCGGATGTTCATATCGTTTATCGTCGGAGCATGGACGAACTGCCAGCACGAAAAGAGGAAGTGGAGCATGCCCAGGAAGAAGGAATCATCTTTGATCTGTTGAATAATCCAGTTCAGGTGATTGGGGATGAGAACGGATGGGTAACCCAGGTGGAATGTATCCGTATGGAACTTGGGGAACCGGATGAATCCGGACGAAGAAGACCGGTTGAAATTCCAGGATCAGAGTTCCGAATTGATGCGGATTGCATGATTATGGCAATCGGAACCAGTCCAAATCCGTTGATTCATTCTACAACAGAAGGGTTGGAAACCAATCGACGCGGATGTATCATCATTGATGATAATGCCATGACTTCCAGAGAAGGAATTTATGCCGGTGGCGATGCAGTAACAGGAGCTGCCACTGTTATTAGTGCCATGGGGGCCGGCAAAAAAGCTGCTGAATCAATTGATAAACAGTTAAGTAATAAATAACTTATACACTGATTGTTTACAATTTATTAAAAAAGCAGTAAAATATGAGTGAATAAAATTGAGATAAGGCTCAATCTCAAGTCAACTCGCATACATACATCCTTCCTTAAGTATGTGAGCATATTTATTCATATCGATTCCTTTCGATAAAGTAGAAGGCGTTATAATACGCCTTTTACTTTGCTTTCTTGACAAAAGGATCGTTTATTTTAAAATATTATATGGAGACATGAAAAGGAGAATGAATAATGATTAACTCAGGCGATTTGAAACCAGGACAAACAATTAATGTGAACGGCGAAATCTTCGTAGTTCTCGATATTTCAAAAAACAAAACAGCTAGAAGTGCCATGGTTGTAAAGACAAAAGTACGTAATTTACGTACCGGTACAAATTTGGAATTACGTTTTAACGATTCGGACAAAGTTGAAGCTGCTATGATTGAAAAACGTGAAATGCAGTATTTATACGATGACGGTTCTTCCTTAGTATTTATGGATAATGAAACATATGAACAGGTTGAGATTCCGGAAGAACGTTTGGAATGGGAAAAGAAATTTATCAAAGAAAATGATAATGTAAATATTTCTTCCTATGAAGGGGAAATCTTAGGCGTTATTTTACCTGACAAAGCTACACTGCGTGTCGTTGAATGTGAACCGGCTGTTAAAGGGGATACGGCAACGAGTGCACAGAAAAATGCAATTTTGGAGACAGGATTGCAGGTAAAAGTACCTTTGTTTATTAATCAGGACGAAATGATTCTGGTTAACACAAATGATGGTAAATATTCTGGACGAGCTAAATAATTGAAATGAACCAATGAGACAGGAATACCCATTCCTGTTTTTTATATATTCAATTTTCCTTTATTTATAGACTTTTTTGGAATAATTATATATAATGGATAACGTGTAAATAGGAGGTCTATCGAATGGCTAAATACTCAAGAATGCAAAAATATCAGGAATTGAGAGATCAAATAGAAGAAGAAACAACCGTAACTGAGAAACCAGTCGGACACCAAAATTTAAGTCGGTTATCAAGAATGGATAATCAGTCTCGTTTAAATCATGCGAATCAGCCAACTCGTCCATATACCGATATAACATCAACTTCCCGGCAATCAAAAATTGCCAAAAGTCCAGTAATGGATAACTTGATTGATGAAGTGAAACAATACAATATAGATAACGGGAATCTGGTATCGGATGATACACAGATCAACATTTTAAAACAGTTGGACGGAACACAGGTAAAACACAGAAACCGTCATTTTATCCCATTGGAAGAAGAGGATGAAGAATTAGGTTCTACTATGAAACTGCCTGTATCTGAGATTGGTAAAACGGTTTCCATGAATCCAGCTGCGTCTGTACAGGCTGAGCCGGAAGATCCAACACCTTCGATTTTGCCTGTCCATGCACCGGAACCGAAACCTGTGGTACAGCCAGAACCGGAACCGGAAGAAATCAAAGAAGTAAAACCAATCAAGACAGAGCCAGTAAAAAAAGAGGAATCTTCGACCAAAGAAAAAATCATTTTAACCAGTGATGACATTGAAGAAGACAACATGATCCTCGATTCTACAGAAGAACAAGAATACTCTCGTCCTAAGGCTAAGGATACGAGAAAACAGAAAAAAGCAAAGAAAAAGAAAGCAAGAGCTAAGAAGGCGCAAAAGACTGAAATGCCTTCAGAGAAAATCCAAGAAGTAGAAGTTTCCACCCAAAAGAAAAAGGGAAACACTGCCGGTACGATCCTAAATGTTATTTTAATTATTTTGATTATCCTTTTGTTTATTGCCATCGGAGCTACGATATATTTCATCCGGACGATAGGTGCATAATGAAACGATCAATCAATATCGCAATTGACGGCCCGAGCGGTGTCGGAAAAAGTACCGTTGCAGATGCAGTGGCACAACAAATGGATATGATCCATTTGGATACAGGTGCAATGTATCGATGTGTGGCTTATTATATCTGGAAAAATGATATCGATACTTCGGATGAAGATGCATTGAGAAATGCTTTGATTGCACTTCAAATTCGTTTCGAGGATGATCGTGTATATTTAAATGATGAAGATGTCAGTGAAGTTATCCGTACAAATGATATTTCGATGATGTCATCGAAGGTATCAGCTTTACCGGTTGTACGTGAAGTACTTGTAAAGCTTCAGCAAGAAATCGCCCGAAAAAAAGGATATATTTTAGATGGAAGAGATATCTGCAGCGTTGTTTTACCGGATGCGGAAATTAAGATATATATGGATGCTTCGGCTAAGGCTAGAGCTGATCGCCGCTATTCGCAATATGTGGATAAGGGTATTGAAGCGGATTATGATACTATCTATCAGGATATCGTGACACGCGATTTCCAGGATATGAACCGTGAATATTCTCCTTTGAAGAAAGCAGATGATGCAGTATTGATTGATACATCTGATCTTACAAAGGAACAAGTGATAGAAGAAGTGATGAAACTGGTAAATTCTATCTAAACAATCAGAAAGGAGCCTGAGAATGATACGAGGAACAGTCGCAATTGTTGGACGGCCCAACGTAGGAAAATCAACATTGTTTAATCGGTTGATAGGACATAGAAAAAGTATTGTAGACGATACACCTGGCGTGACACGAGACCGCATTTATGGCGAAGTGGAATGGCTCACTCAGACATTTCGTCTAATTGATACAGGTGGTATACAGATTGAAAACCAACCGTTTGCCACGGAAATAAACATGCAGGTCGATATTGCAATCGAAGAAGCAGATGTTATCCTGTTTATCACTTCAGCCAAAGAAGGTGTAACAACAGATGATATGGCTATTGCTAGAAAACTGCAAAAATCAAAAAAACCGGTTATTTTGGCAGTAAATAAGTCTGATAATGAACAGCTGCAGTTTATGCAGTATGAATTCTATCAGCTATCATTAGGGGATCCTGTTGTTTTATCTGCTTCTCATGGTATCGGTATCGGAGATATTTTAGATCTGATTATTGAAAAGCTTCCTGAGAAAAAAATGAAAAGCTATGACGGCTTAACTTCATTTTGCTGTATCGGACGCCCGAATGTCGGTAAAAGTTCTTTAGTGAATGCAATTTTAAACGAAGATCGCGTTATTGTGTCCGATATTGAGGGGACTACCAGAGATGCGATTGACACTCCTTTTAAATATCATGATGAGGATTATATCATTATTGATACTGCAGGAATACGCAAACGTGGAAAGATCTATGAGAATATCGAAAAGTATTCAATTTTAAGAGCGTTGAGCGCTATTGACCGAAGCCATGTTGTTCTCTTTCTGATTGATGGAGAACGAGGAATTGTTGAACAGGATAAACACGTTGCCGGATTGGCTCATGATGCCGGAAAAGGTGTTATCATTGTCTATAATAAATGGGATACTGTCGAAAAAGATCAATCAACCATGAGTCGGATTGAGAAGAAGATACGCAATGAATTCTTATATTTAAGCTATGCACCAATTGCATTTGTCTCGGCAAAAACACATAGCAAGATCAATCAGCTGATTCCGTTGATCAATAAAGTACATGATGCATGCTGTTTACGTGTACCAACTAATGTATTAAATGATGTAATTCTTGATGCGCAAATGATCAATCCACCAAAACCACACAACGGTCAACAACTGCATATTTATTATGCAAGCCAGGTTTCGGTCGAACCACCTACGATTGTATTATTTGTTAATAATCCGGAATTGCTGCACTTTAGCTATCAGCGATATATTGAAAACAAGTGCAGAGAAGCCTTTGATTTTGAAGGGACACCAATTCGTATCATTGCCAGAAAACGTACATAAGAAAAGGAGCTAGCATGGGAAAATATGTCAATAAAGAATCCTTGGCGATTCTGTTAGCATCAAATTTTAATCTTTCTAAAACCGAATCTTTAAAAGCCATCAGCTTAATATTTGACGAAATGAGTGATGCTTTAGTTAATGAAGGAAAGGTAGATATTACCTCTTTCGGCAAATTTGAAATATTTAATCGAAAAGAAAGAATGGGAATTAATCCTGTAACGAAAGAGCGGATGATGATCCATTCATCAAAACTGCCGAAGTTTCGACCAAGTCAGACATTAAAAAATAAATGCAACAAAGAATAAACGATATGGAACCATATCGTTTCTTTTAAAAAGATGTATAATAAATGTAATAGAAGGAGCCGATCAACATGAAAAAGATTTTATTACCATTGGATGGTACGGAAAGAAGTAAAAAGACAATTACTTGGATTATAGACAATTATGACCCAAAAGAAGTAGAATTAACGTTAATGATGTGTACGGATATGCTTAAACAAATGGAGATAAAAGAAGAGTACAGTGTAGCGCATTATATGAGTACCACGTTAAATCGAATGAATGACCCGTTAGAGAAGGAGGGCTTTACATTCGAACACTATACAACCTATGGAAAACCAGGGGAAGAAATTGTTAAATATGCCAAGGAGAATGGTTTCGACCTGATCGTGATGACTAAATCAACCAAGAAGGGCTGGCTGGACACCATAGGCTCGGTTACTGCTTATACAGTAAAATATGCACCTTGTGCTGTACTGATTATTCCTGAATGTTAATAGTTTCCGCTTTAACTAAAGAATAAGTTGATTTTATATGCGATTCATTGATTGAAAAGTTTAATTACTTAGCATATAATAAATGTACTCTTTTAAATAAGAAGAGTATGAGGATCAATAAATTATACTTTACAGGAGGAAAAAATGTTTAATAAATCAATAATTTGGAAGACTGCAGCCATTTCCAGTATGTTAATTATGGCTTGTGGCTGTTCAAAAGGAAAAGAAGCAAGTTTTGAATTAGCTAAAAAAACGTATAATTATGAATTAGGTGACAAAGTTGTTCTTGATGTATCTAAATTTTTAAAAGAAGGTACGGATCAGGAAATTATTGATGATACCACTATGACTTCTGCTTTATTAACGGACACAAGCAGTTATGAATATGATGAAGACACTAAAGAAGTTATTTCAAAGAATCGTAACTTTCTAAAAGTGGGATCTTATGAAGTTGAATTATCCCATGAAGATGAAGCTTTAACGGTCTCGATTGAAGTCGAAGATACCACAGCTCCAAAATTTGTGAATTTTAAAGATGAAATCAAGATTCGTCAGAATGCTGAAAAAGTAAAACTGGAAGATTATTTTAAGGTTGAAGATCTTTCCGAAGTCTCGATTGAAGTCGATGCACCTGATTTTGATGTTACAGAACCAGGTGAATATGAAGGTACTGTTACAGCGAAAGATGAATATGACAATGAAACCGAGAAAGATGTAACGTTCATTGTATTATCGAATGAAGAAGCCGATAAGAACGGAACAACGGAATCCGCTTCACAAGAGCAGATTCAGGATTATAGCAACGGTTTAGACAATGGACAGACTGGATATTATGATCCGTATGCGGGATATACAGACCAAACGCAATCTGCAGGTGATCAGACGACAACTAGTACAACAACGCCACAGCAGAATGCAAATTATGGTTTAGATCCATCTACTGCCGGATTATTTTCCGATATGGAAAGTGCCCATGCTTATGGATCCAGCACAATTGCCTATGAAGTAAATAATAATCCGAATCCAGCTTATAACACCTATCAGATCAATACTGTATTTGTCGATGGCGTTCCTTATTACAGTGTAGATTTTGGATTGTATTAATCAGAAAAAGCCCGCTAGGGCTTTTTTCTTTTCTTTGAATCTTCCGCCTTGTCTACAGTTATTTTCCCTCCTTAACGTTTTCCAAACACCGCCTTTTCTGATTGTTCGGTTTATGCAAAGAGTGTAATGGTTCTAAATCCATATGGCAAAGTCCTTTTCTATAAGGTTTATTTTTACCTTCTGATTCTGAAAAGACTTGTAAAATATGAATTCTCACAAGATCGGATCTTTATAAACAAAGGACATCGTGTAAATATCTGATAATGAGCTTGAATACATCTGCTTTCAATTTAACTGGAGGTCATTCCATATTTCGAATAGAGAAGGGCTTTGCGTTTAAGTGCAAGACTTTGGCTTTCACGATACTACTCACAATTTGTTGTATTGGCACAAACTTTTTTTGGCATAAAGAACCCCTCTTTTTATATCAACATATATAAAGAATCATGTAATGATTGTAAAACAATAAGAAACAGACATCTGCATAGAATCAAAATGTTACATTTTCATACATGATAGACAAAGTTAATATAAAGATATTTTCAAAATAATTTGAAAAATAAATGTTGATTTTTATTTTATATTAGCTTAATAAATCTTTGATTTTCATGTTCCATTCATTTTTTATGGTGTTAAAATACTCATTATGAAAGATGTAATGAATATGTTCAGATCATTATTGAATAATAAAAAAGTCAATTTTCTGTTTAGTACATTTATGATGATCCTCAGTGCTTTTTTAACGGTATATGTCGTTCAGGCTTTTATGGATCCTTGCAATCTTATTTCTGGTGGTTTTATGGGTATGTCTTTACTGTTTAATAAAGTATTAGCTTTATACGGCATTGATTTTCCTGTGTGGCTTGGCGTTCTTTTGTTTAATACACCGGCTGCCATCCTTTGTGGAAAATACATTTCCAAGCGTTTTGTATTTTTATCAGTACTACAATATTTACTCGTGTCTTTGTTTATGATCATTTTTCACTTTCAACCGATATTTACAGATCAGATATTAAACATTTTGTTTGGAGGCTTTTTGTTTGGTGTATCCGCTGCGGTTGCTCTTCGGGCAGGAGGATCTACAGGGGGAACCGATTTTATAGCACAATATGTAGCTTTGAAAATCCATCGAGGAATCTGGGATTATGTCTTCTTTTTTAACTGCATCATGTATATGATCTTCGGATTTAGGGTTGGCTGGATCTATGCCGGCTATTCCATCATATTTCATTTTATAGCTACCAAAACCATTTCAAGCTTATATCAACGCTATTCGCAAATTACCTTGGAAATATATACGGATAACCCGGATGCCGTTGTAGAAGCTTTTATGGGTCGTATACAGCATGGTATGACTGTTTTTAAAGGGACAGGAGCGTATTCTCGTAAACAGATGTATTTATGTAAATCGGTAGTGAGCGTATATGAAGCAAAAGATGCGATTGAGGCTGTAAAAACTGCAGATGAGAACGTTATTGTAAACACATATAAAACAGCAGCTTTTTATGGAAGTTTCCATGAGCAGCCTTTATAATAATCCTTTTTCCATCCGGTCTCTCACTTCAAAAAAGTCTTTACAGACTGTATCATGGATATCTTTTAATTCTGGTGTATCTTCAAAACAATCTGGGATCATAACAGTGAAGCATCCGGCTTCTCTGCCGGCCTGCAGCCCTTTAGGACTGTCTTCAAATACATAACAGTCTTTCGGATCAAGATTCAGTTTTTTTGCCGCAAGAATGAATATGTCTGGTTCCGGTTTGGCTTTTTTTACATCGGTTCCGGCAACGACCGCATCAAAATAAAAATTGATTTTACCTTGTTTCAAATTATTAGCAATCATATCAGATGTACCGCCACTAGCCAAAGCAATAGGCATTTTCTGTTTTTTTAAATATTTTAATATTTCCGGTACGCCGGGTTTTGTAGTGAGAAAATGTTGTTGTTGATACTCTACATACTTCAGCATGATATCTCTCATCTTCCATGGGTCTACATCCGGATAGTAAGTTTCAATAATTTTGGCAGCCTGCCATTTATTGCTTCCTGCCATTTCTATCAAAAAGCTCTGATCTACTACTTTACCAAAATATTGTCCTGCAAGTTTCTAACCTTCGCAAAAATCTTTTTGTGTATCGAACAAAATCCCGTCTTTATCAAAAATGGCTCCTTTTTTTAACATGGAAATCTCCTTTATTTATTTATTATATCACCTCAGAAAACTAATGTGAAAATGCGTTAAATCCAAAAAAATCTGATTAGAATACTTGGATTTCGACAAAAATTTGATTATCACATGTATATAAATAGTATTGAAAGTGGTATAATATTAAGAAAGTTTAAAAAAGAGAGGAGTTTTATTATGAAAGAAAATGATCAGAAATCTTCATTTAAACCATTTGTACCTGCAGACAAGGTATTACCTGAGATTACACCGATCTCGGTTATTTTGGGTTTGGTCTTATCCGTTGTCTTTGGTGCTGCCAATGCTTACCTAGGCTTACGTGTAGGTATGACAGTGTCTGCCTCCATTCCGGCAGCCGTTTTATCGATGGGTATTATCCGTCTTATTTTGAAACGTGATTCAATCTTGGAGAACAATATGGTTCAGACCATTGGTTCTGCAGGGGAATCTTTAGCAGCTGGTGCTATATTCACATTACCGGCTTTATTTATGTGGGCTCAGGAAAGTGATTCGATTGCTGAACCAACATTTATAACCATCGCATTGATTGCCTTATGTGGTGGAATTCTTGGCGTATTCTTTATGATTCCTTTGCGGACTGCATTGATCGTAGAAGAACATGGCGTATTACCTTTCCCGGAAGGACAGGCGTGTGCTGAAGTATTGTTGGCCGGAGAAGAAGGTGGAGAAAAATCAAAAATTGTATTCTCAGGGCTTGGCTTTTCGGCTATTTATAAATTTATTGCCGATGGACTTTGTTTATTTCCTTCAGAAATTCACTGGGAGCTTCCTGCACTGCGTACAGGTTTCGGAGCGGATGTATTACCAGCGCTGGCCGGTGTAGGATACATATGTGGACTGGATATTTCCAGTTATATGTTTGCTGGTGGTATTCTTGGATGGTTTGTTATGATTCCATTGATTTCCTTATTCGGACTGGACAGTGTCGTGGCTCCAAATGTGGATCCAATCAGTACACTGGATTCTTTTGGAATCTGGAGCAGTTATATTCGATATATCGGTGCAGGTGCTGTTGCAGCTGGCGGTATTATCAGTTTATTGAAATCTTTGCCGATCATCGTTAAAACTTTCCGTAAAGCAATTAGTGGATTCGGTCATAAAGAAGCTGTCACTGTACGAACAAACAGAGATCTTCCAATGTCGGTATCACTTGGCGGTGTGCTCGTGATGACATTAGTGATTTGGATTATGCCACAAATACCAGTGTCTTTGATTGGTGCTTTATTGATTGTTGTATTCGGATTCTTTTTTGCCACTGTTTCCGGACGTATGGTCGGTTTGGTCGGATCCTCTAATAATCCTGTTTCCGGTATGGCCATAGCTACATTATTATTAGCAACTGCTATCTTGAAAATGACCGGAAATACAGGTTATGCAGGCATGACATCGGCTATCTGTATCGGTACCGTTATTTGTATTGTTGCTGCCATGGCTGGAGATATGTCACAAGATTTAAAAACCGGTTATATCGTAGGTGCAACACCTAGAAACCAGCAGATTGGTGAAATCATTGGTAGTGTTGCAGCAGCGATTGCTATCGGAGGCATTATGTATCTTTTGAATAAGGCCTGGGGCTATGGTTCTGCACAACTTCCAGCTCCACAAGCGACTTTAATGAAACTAGTTGTTGAAGGCGTTATGGGTGGAACGTTGCCATGGGGATTGGTATTAGCCGGTGTAGGTATCGCTGTTATGGTTGAAGTACTTCATCTTCCAATCCTTCCGGTAGCTATTGGTCTATATCTCCCGATTCATTTGTCTGCTCCAATTTTTGCAGGCGGTCTGGTACGTTGGGCCATTGAACGAAAGAAGGATTCGAAAGATGAAGTTGAGAATGGTGTCTTGTATTCATCCGGATTAATTGCCGGTGAGGGTTTAATAGGTATTCTGTTAGCTGTATTTGCCATTATTCCGGTAAATGGTGGTTCCTTAGGTGATGCGATTAATATGGGTGGTATTTTAGGAAATATAGGCGGCGTTATTTTCTTTGCCTTTATATTGTTTACATTGGTTCATTTTTCAATTCGGAAAAAGAAAAAACAATAATTTATGAGAAATAAAAAAACAGCCAATCTTAGAAAACTGCCAAAAAACTATATGGACATCGTTTATATTCGTTCTAGAAAATGGAATATGAATAAAAAGGGATTTGTTGAAGTGGAAATGGAAAACACAGGATTTACCAATCGTATTGCCCAAAAGTTTTTTCATAAACCGAAAATTAGTCAAATTGAACTGGATGTATATGGGACAATACTATGGAAAGCAATGGATGGCAATAAAACAGTGTATGATCTTGTTCAACTGATGGAAAAAGAATTTCCGAGTGAAAAGGACCGGATGCTGGATCGGGTTGTTAGCTTTTTATCTACTTTGAAAACAAATCAATTTATTAAAGAAAAAGAGGAATAGTAAGAATGAGAGTGTTAGAGAATCTTGAACCTAAGAGGGTCTTCCATTATTTTGAGGATATATGCCAGATTCCGCATGGTTCTACAAATACGAAAGAAATTAGCGACTATCTAGTGCAATTTGCAATCGATCATCAGTTGAAATATGTACAGGATACATCTAATAATGTGATTATCTGGAAGCCAGGAACAGCAGGATATGAGAACAGTGCGCCAGTAATGTTACAAGGACATATTGATATGGTCTGCGAAAAAGAGGCGGATTGTCCGATTGACATGGAAAAAGAAGGGCTAAAACTGCTTGTAAATAATGGCATTATCTCAGCAGACGGAACCACATTAGGAGGAGATGACGGTATTGCCGTCGCATATAATTTAGCGCTTCTTGATTCAAAAGATATTCCGCATCCGCCATTGGAAGCCGTATTTACAGTTGATGAAGAAATCGGCATGCTAGGTGCAGCAGCTATGGATATGTCTGTTTTAAAATCAAGAATCATGTTAAATATTGATTCGGAAGATGAAGGATATTTACTGGTTAGTTGTGCTGGAGGAACAACAGCGACTTGTCATCTTCCAATCCAACGAACAACAGTCAATGGCCAAACTGTAACAATCAAGGTTTCAGGAGGCCGTGGTGGTCATTCTGGTGTAGAAATTGATAAAGGACGCGCAAATGCCAATATGGTATTGAGCAGAATGCTTTGGAAATTTTCAAGACAATTGAGCTATTGTTTGATCCATATAGAAGGTGGAAAGAAAGATAATGCGATTCCAAATGTTTCAACTGCTGAAATCGTACTGAAAGATGCCGTTAATGAAGAAGTAATACAAAAATTTGTTAATGATTTTAACGGAATTATACATAATGAATTTACATCGACGGATCCTGATTTGAAGGTTTCCTATACATTCGATGCAAATAAACAGGATGTACAAGCTATGGATGCGGAGAGCACAAAACGTATTCTTTGTGTATTGCGTAATGTACCAAATGGTATCCAACGAATGAGCTTTGATATTGAAGGGCTTGTTCAAACATCCTTGAATCTAGGTATTCTAGTTACTCAAGAACAAGAAGTGACTGCCTCTTTTGCTGTACGCAGTTCTGTAACCAGCGAAAAAGAAGAATTGGTTGAACGCCTTGTTTCTCTTGTAGAAACGTTGGGGGGTACCGTAACGTGCGCAGGAGATTACCCAGCCTGGGAGTATCAGCAGGAATCTCCATTACGCGATCTGATGATTGAAGTGTTTGAGAAACAATATGGAAGAAAGCCTGTTGTTCAGGCTTTGCATGCCGGCGTCGAATGTGGCTTGTTTGCAGGCAAATTACCAGGTCTTGACTGCGTATCTTTCGGCCCTGATATGACCAATATACACACGTTTAATGAAAGTCTAGATGTAGCCAGTGCTGCCCGCACATGGGAGTACTTGGTGGAGATCCTAAAACGATTAAAGTAAGATAAAAGAACTTGTTTTTATTGAAACAAGTTCTTTTTTTTAAAAATAAAAGGCGAACACTTAATGTATAATAAACAGCATATACAAAAAGTAAATATGGACTTAACAAATATTTTATTTTTTAATATTAATAATACATTACCAATATCGACTTTATGAGCCTTTAAAAGAATGGATATATACAAAGCGAATACAAACTTATCAGGAAACAACAGATATTGATAAGAATAGCATATGGAATGCATTTAAACACCTGTGTGTTATATAATACGAAAGAAAAGGAAGGGGAGATGTTCTGTGAACAATACGATACTTATTGGAGTTCTTATTCCATTTATCGGTACCACTCTTGGAGCTGCGATGGTTTTTATACTCCGTGGAAATATATCAAGCAATATTCAAAAAGCTTTAACTGGATTTGCAGCTGGGGTTATGGTAGCTGCTTCTTTCTGGAGCTTGTTGCAGCCTGCAATAGAGAGTAGTGGATCCTTAGGCAGATTATCATTTATGCCCGCAGCGATTGGTTTTTTGATTGGAATTGGTTTTCTTCTATTTTTGGATATTGTTACTCCACACATGCATATGGATCGACAGGTGGAGGGGCCCGAAAGTCAGTTAAAAAGAACAACAAAACTTATTTTGGCAGTTACTTTACATAATATACCAGAAGGCATGGCCGTTGGTGTCGTCTATGCAGGGTGGTTATCCGGAAATGTAGGTGTTAGCCAGTCTGCAGCGCTAGCTTTAGCTTTAGGTATAGCGATACAGAATTTTCCGGAAGGAGCCATTGTATCTATGCCATTATTGTCTGAAGGAATGCAAAAAGGAAAAACGTTTATTTACGGAGTTTTATCCGGTGCAGTCGAGCCGATTGCGGCAGTTATTACGATTCTGGCAGCCAGGATGGTGATTCCCGTTCTTCCATATTTTTTAGCGTTTGCAGCTGGAGCCATGATGTATGTTGTGGTTGAAGAGTTAATACCTGAAATGTCAGAGGGAAAGCATACAAACACTGGAACAATTGCTTTTTCTTTAGGGTTTGTGCTGATGATGATTTTAGATGTTGCTTTAGGTTAAAACTTAAAAATAACAACGCCTGTCTCATAAACAGATAGGTTTTTTATAGGTTAGTGGTAATGGTAAAAGCGTTGCGAAATGAAGACAAGAAAAAGTTTGGCGAAGATCGACGAAATAATATGATTAAAGATTATTATAGACATAATAAAACGTGGTATGCATACCCGATACCACAGTGCTATTAAATCAAAACGGTTATGAATGAAACTTGTTACAATGTTCTTTTTTTAAGCTGGAAACAAACATATTACATACGTTTTGGTCTTTTTCGCAAAAAGGGGGCAGTTTTACATTTTATGATTGTTGC
>AUXO015740490.1_pt1 | contig 24709 bp, 24 predicted proteins | sample 768731 | NCBI WGS metagenome assembly AUXO01 (sample SAMN02715735, study PRJNA202380) | gut metagenome | biome: sheep rumen | host: Ovis aries | place: New Zealand: Palmerston North | reverse complement strand
CAAAATATGATGTTTTATGAAAAATTAGATTTGATAATAACTGCAATGAAGGTGAGGCTATGCTGCACAGTCACAACAGGGAAACATACGAAAACATATGTGAGCTGTTCAAGACGGGCAACCGTGTTGCTGCTGTCCAGCCGACAGGCACAGGCAAGTCGTACCTCATCATGCAGCTTGTCAATGACAACCCCGAGTGCAGTTTTGTTATCTGCTCGCCGTCAAACTACATCTTTTCACAGCTCACAGATGTTGCTTTGCAAAATGGTATCAGTCTTGCAAATGTGACCTTTATGACATATATGAAGCTGTCACAGCTTGATGAGATTGAGATATCGCACATCAGCGCAGATTTCTGTGTGCTGGATGAGTTCCACCGCTGCGGTTCGCCTGAGTGGCAAAGGGGAGTGCAGACGCTTTTAGATGCTGTGCCCGATGCCAAAATACTTGGAACAACTGCAACGCCTATCCGTTATCTTGACAGCGGAAGAAATATGGCACAGGAGCTTTTCGGTGAGAATTATGCGGTCAATATGTCGCTTGCACAGGCGATAAGAGAGCATATCCTGCCGCTGCCCGTTTATGTTACCTCTTGGTACAGTTTTAAAGGCGATATCGAGCATCTTGAAGCCAAAGCAGAGCAGTCGGGCAATCCACGACTGAAGCGTGTGCTCACCGGCAAGATAGCGCAGGCTAAGCGAATGATAGCCGAGCTTGATGTGGGTATTGACAGGATATTTGAAAAGCATATACCCGACAGGGCAGGGAAGTACATCGTCTTTTGTCCGAATGTGGAAAGACTCGGGCAGATCGAAACAGAGTGCTCAGATTGGCTCAATAAGGTCAATACAAATATCCACAAGTATGCTGTCTATTCCGAGAACAATTCCTCTCAAAAGCAGTTTGACGAGTTCAAGAATGACAATGACATAAGTGCGATAAAGCTGCTTTTCTGTGTTGATATGCTCAATGAAGGTGTACACTTTGACGATATTGACGGAGTGATAATGCTTCGTGCAACAAAGTCCGCAAACGTCTTTTATCAGCAGCTTGGCAGAGCGCTGGCTTGCTCGGAAAAGAACAAGCGGCCAGTCATCTTTGATATCGTCAACAACTTTGAAACAGGTGATACCGCACAGCAGTATGCAAGCATTATGGAGATCGCTCGTTCAAACAGCGAGATCTATGATGATGAGATCGAGTTTGAGCTTTACGATTATGTCCGGGATATCCGTGACATTCTGAGTGAGCTTAACGATACATTTTCAAACAGGTGGGAGCTTAATTTCGAGCTGTTAAAGGAATTCCATGATAAATATGGACATTTCCCCGAAAAAAATGCAAGCTATGACGGCGTGCTTATCGGCAAATGGGCAGCGTATCAGAGAGTTTTGAACAATCAGAATAAGCTGTCTGCCGACAAGGTCGGAAAGCTTAACAGCATTAGTTTCCCATGGGATATCCGTGGCTCCAACTGGCTCGCCGCTTTCAGCGACCTGGAGGAGTTGACTCAGCTCCTTGGGCATTTTCCCAAGAAATCCGAATTTAAAGGCGGAAATAAGTATCTTTCTGCCTGGCTCAACACGCAGCGCATAGCTTACCGCAGCGGCATTCTTGAAGAGGAAAAAGTACAAAAGCTTATTTCACTTGGCTGCAAAATGAAGATAAACAGCACTATGAGCTGGGAAGACAGATTTGAGCAGTTAAAGCAGTTCAAAGAGCAAAATGACCGCTTTCCCGCAAACGAGGACAGTAAGACCTCAAAGGAACTTAAATCCCTCAACACCTGGCAAAACTCCCAGAGAAGTGCTTTTCTGAACGGAAAACTGTCGGCTGAACACAAGAAACTACTTGATTCTATCGGATTTGCGTGGAGCAAGCAGGATGAAAAATGGGAACGCAGTTTCCGTCTGCTTGAAGACTTTTATCACAAAAATCACAAGCTGCCCGAAAGTGATGTAGTTGTGCATGGTGTAAGGCTCTGCGCCTGGCATACAGTCCAGCTGCGTCAATATAAAAGCGGAAAGCTTAGTGAGCAGCGTGTGAAAAGATATATTGAGTCGGGCGTGCCTCTTGAGGCACGAAATAAAGACCGTAAGAGCGAGACTTGGAGTAAAAACTATAACAGCTACCGGGATTTCATTGAAACTCACAGCAGAAAACCAAGCGTAGGCGAAAGGTCTCAAGGTCTTGACCTTTACAAGTGGAGTTATGACCAGGTCAAATTTATCCGCAATAACCGCCTAACACCTCAGCAGATCGAACTGCTGAAAGTTGTGGGGATAACGAGTAAGGGTAGGTAACAAAAAAAGAAAGCAGATTTGTTATGAACAACCTATTGATAATCGGCGCAGGGCAGTACGGCGCAATGATAAAAGAATCTGCCAGAGCGCTCAATCTGTATGACAAAATAGATTTTCTTGACGACAAAAGTGAGCTCGCTGTCGGAAGGATAGACGAGTATAAGAAATTCACGGACACATATAGGTGTGCGATAGTTGCTATCGGTAACGCTGACGTTCGTGTTGAAACCACAGAAAAACTCAAAGAGGCAGGCTATGAGATAGTTTCTTTCATCAGCCGCAGAGCTTATGTCAGTCCGTCGGCCAAAATCGCAGAGGGCTGCGTTATCGAGCCAATGTCTGTTATCGGTACGGCTGTCGAGATCGGCAAATGTACGATAGTTTCAAGCGGCGCAGTTGTCAATCACAACTCGACAGTAGGCGAGGGCTGCCACCTTGACTGCAATTCAACTGTCTGCTCCAATACCACAGTTCCACCTAAAATAAAGGTAGAATACGGCGTGGTTTTCAGAAATTAGTATCGAGGATATGAAGATATGAATAAGAAACTCAAAAAGTTCATCAAGACCTCCGCAGTTATTCTCGGAGTTGCGTTCTTTATTATGAAGATGTTCGCAAAAAAACAAAGATCAGCTACATATTATGAGGATGAACCTCTTGAACAAAACGAAATGCAGGGGAAAAAAGTTGTTTTTGTAGAAGACAAAAACGACGAGCCTAACGCAGACGGCGTTCAGGGACACCTTGAATCAACGGGTGTTACTACTCACTATCCAACTTTCTATGAAAAGTTCATCAAGCGCGGTTTTGACGTTGTGCTCTCGTTCTTCGGAATGGTATGCCTCGCACCTGTCTATGCAGTAACTGCACTTTGTATCAAAAAAGACGATCCCGGCCCGGTTATCTTCTGTCAGAAGAGAGTCGGCGAGGATAAGAGATATTTCAAACTGTTCAAGTTCCGTTCAATGCGACTTGATACACCAAAGAACGTTCCTACGCATATGCTCGATAACCCCGACAAGTATCTTCTCAAAAGCGGTAAGCTGATAAGAAAGCTCTCAATAGATGAGCTTCCGCAGCTTTGGAACATCTTTATCGGCAATATGAGCATTATTGGTCCAAGACCAGCTCTTTGGAACCAGGATTTCCTGACCGCTGAAAGAGACAAGTACGGTGCAAACGATATCAAGCCGGGTCTTACAGGTCTTGCACAGATAAGCGGAAGAGATGAGCTTGAGATACCAAAGAAAGCAAGACTCGACGGCATTTACGCACAGGCAATCAAGGAGTCCAGTCTTTCAGGTCTGCAAATGGATACAAAGATCCTGTTCGGTTCCGTTTACGCAGTGCTTAAAAGCAAAGGCGTAGTCGAGGGTGGAACAGGTCAGATGGCAAAAGAATTTGAAAAGGCGAATGCGTTATGAAAAAGATCCTCATCACAGGTGCTGGTAGCTACATAGGCACCTCGTTTGAAAAATATATGGAGCAGTTCGGAAATAACTACTCCGTTGATACAGTTGATATGATCGGTGATAGCTGGAAGAGTGTAAGCTTTTCCGGCTATGACTGTGTTTTTCATGTGGCAGGTATTGCACACTCCGATAACGGAAAGATAAGCAAGCAAAAAGAAAAGCTGTATTACGCTGTCAATACCGATCTCACAGTCGAGACCGCAAAGAAGGCAAAAGCTGACGGTGTAAAGCAGTTCATTTTTATGAGCAGCGCTATTGTTTACGGCAACAGTGCGCCGATAGGTATGGGCAAGCGCATTACAAAGGACACACCTGTTCACCCTGCAAACTGCTACGGCGACAGCAAGGTACAAGCTGAGAACGGTCTGCGCAAGCTTGAAGACGAAAACTTCAAGGTAGTTATCCTCAGACCACCGATGATCTACGGCAAGGGCAGCAAGGGCAACTATCCGCTTATGTCAAAAATGGCGCAGAAGTTGCCGATATTTCCGTATGTCAAGAACAGACGCTCAATGCTGTACATCGACAATCTCTGCGAGTTTGTCAGGCTGATGATCGAAAACAATGAGCAAGGTACGTTCTGGCCGCAGAACAGGGAATACAGCAATACCTCTGAAATGGTCAGAATGATCGGTGCTGCACACGGCAAAAAGGTGCATCTGATAAAAGGTTTCACTTGGTCGCTCAAACTCCTGGGACTTGCAACAGGCATCGTTGATAAAGCGTTTGGAAATCTTTATTATGATAAGAGTTTGAGTGTTTATAAGCAGAATTATAGAGTTGCTGATCTTAGCAATTCTATTAAGCTTACTGAACAGAATGAAACCAAGCCTTGTGAAGAAAAAGCACATGATGAAAAGCTTGATTCTTTGAAAGGAAAAAGCGTTCTATTAATATCGCTATCAGGTTATTCAAATGGCATTGTAAAGGAAATGGAGACCCTTGGCGCAAGTGTTGATTATATAAACGATAAACCAAATGATGGTTTTATCTGTAAAACACTTGGTCGTTTACAGATAAAGTTCTATCAGAATATCATAACTAAATACTATTCTGAACAAATCAATAGATTAAAGAATCGTGATTATGATTATATTTTAGTAATTCGCGGGGAGTATACTACTTCTGACGCATTAAAAAAGATGAGAATTACTTTCCCTAACGCAAAGATAATTCTTTATATGTGGGATGGTTTGCATAAGACAAATACTAAAGGAATAGAAAAAAAGTGGGATTTATACGATAAAGTTTACACTTTTGATCGTATTGATTATGAAGAGAATAGAGATAGGATACACTTCCTGCCTTTGTACTACTACAATGACTATCTCCCGAAGCAAAGCAAAAAGCCTAATAGTTCAGATTTTAAATATGATCTTAGCTTTATTGGCACCGGTCATGATGACAGAATTAAAATTGTTAAGTCTGTGATGACTGAATGCAATAAGAGAGGTTTAAAATGCTTTTCATTTTTTTATCTGCCACATAAGCTTGTCTATTTAAAATATAAGCTCACAAGTAAAGCATTTATTAACGTGACTATGAAAGATATTAACTTTCAGATGATGCCTTTTGAAAAGCTGTATGAGATTTATGCCGATTCAAAATGTATTATTGATGTAGAAAATTCAGGACAACATGGGCTGACTATGCGGACTATTGAAATTTTAGGCTTGAGAAGAAAACTAATAACAACAAATAAAGATATTGTTAATTATGATTTTTATAATGAAAATAATATTTTAGTAATTGACAGGAAAAAACCTGTTGTTAATATTGATTTTTGGAACGCGCCATATTGTGAACTTCCAAAAGAAATATATGATAAGTATTCATTGAAACAATGGATTCTAAACGTTCTTGCATAAAGAAGGTGAACATATATGCTATACTATAAAAAAATATTTTGGGCACTAAGAGCTGTAATTCTAAGGCCGTTTTTTAGAAAATATGGGAATTTCGGTTATTTAGGAAATCCAATTGTTATTTCAGGTAAGAAAAACATTTCAATTGGTAATAGAGTTAGGATTTATCCTGGCTTGAGAATGGAAGCCATAAATAATGGGACTATTGATATTAGAGATAATGTTTCTATTGGGCAAAATTTTCATTGTACTGCCGGAGGAAACCTGGTTATAGGGAGTAATTGCACAGTGCTTGGAAATACTTTCATAACAGACATTGACCATGATTATCGGCAGATTGGCGTACACATACTTGACCAACCCCAAATTGTGAAAGAGACAAAGATAGGCGAGAATTGTTTTATTGGATATGGGGCAGCAATTCAAGCTGGAACGATTCTTGGTAAACAGTGCGTAGTAGGTGCCAATGCTGTTGTTAGAGGAAAGTATCCTGACTTTTGCGTGATTGTAGGAGCACCAGCCCGCATAGTAAAAAAATATAACATGCAAACAGGCGAATGGGAGAGAGTAGACCATGAATAGAGAAAGCATTTCTGTTGTTATACCTATGTACAATGCAGAAAAAACAATAGAAGCTACGCTTTCATCGATTACTGATCAAGACGCAATTGAATATATAAAAGAAATATTGGTAATAAATGACGGATCAACTGATTCTTCTCCAAGGATTGTAAAAGAATATGCAAAAAGAAAGCCATCATTAGTGACGTTGATTGATAAAGAAAATGGTGGTGTTTCAAGTGCAAGAAATATGGGCTTAAAAATTTCAAAAGGTGAGTGGATCGCTTTTTGTGATTCTGATGATATATGGGTTAAAGATAAAATCAGAACTCAAGTCGAGATTATAGACAATAACCAGATTGATCTATTAGGAGGAAACTATCTGGATAAACCTCTCCGAGTTTTAACAAAGGAAATAACTGATTTACATAAGGCTTCGACAAAGGAACTTTGTATTAAAATGTTTCCGCAAACGTCAACAATTGTAATGCGCAAATCAATATATGATGCTATTGGTGGCTTTGACGAGAGTATGAGTTTCTATGAAGATGGAGATTATTTGTTAAAAATCGTTGCTCATTACAATTACTATTATTCTCCTATTCGAGTCGTTGTGTATGGTGGAGAACGTAAATGCGGAGGGACAGGTTTATCAGCCAATACGAAAAAAATGAACGAAGGTTCAAAATTGGCACTTTATCACACTTATAAAAGGAAAGAAATCTCAAGATGGTTTTATCTAACCATGAGGGCTTTTTATGTGATAAAAAGTGTTCGAAGAACATTATTGTTAAGGAATAATCAATGATAAGGGGAATTACGTGAAGAAGCTATTTATATATGTGTCCAGTATGGGTGCGTCTGGAGGAATAGAAAGGGTAATATCAAATCTCATTAGAGAATGGTCTTCAAAATATGATATTATCCTTTGCACTAAGGACAAAGGAGATTCCTTTTATCCGATACCCAATTCCATTCAGCGTTTGTCATTGAATTGCGCTGTAAAAATGGATATGAATAATAGGTTTAAAAGGATTAAGAGTGTTATTATGGATTTCTTTCTTGCAAGAAAAGAACTCTCAAAGGCACTTAAAAGCATCAAGCCTGATTATGTTTATACAACAACGCCAATGGATGCGTTGAAGGTATATTCAGTTGGAAAAGCTTGGCGGAAGTCATTAGTTGCAAGTGAACATGGTTCAATAGAAGGTTACAATAAAATATATAATGTAATTAAGCACTTTCTGTATCCAAGAATTTATTGCGTTTCCGTACCCAATAGAATGGATACAGAATCATATAAGGAATGGGGGGCAAATTCAGTATATATTCCTCACATTTTAACCTTTGAAAACAATTCGAACAATGAGTTAACAAAAAAGGTTATTCTGAATGTAGGCAGAATGACGGCTGATAAACAACAAGCCTTTTTGTTGACCATCTGGAGTAGTATAAAAGATAAGAATGGATGGCAATTATGGATAGTTGGAGATGGAGAAGAGAAAGAAATAATCAAAGAAACTATTGAAATGCATGGTTTAGAGGACTCTGTCAAGATTATTAAACCCACAAAAAGTATTGATGATATCTATAAACAAGCTTCCATATTTGCTCTCTCCTCTCGAGTTGAAGGATTCGGTATGGTTCTTCTTGAGGCTATGTCTTTTGGCATTCCTTGTATCTCCTTTGACTGCCCTAGCGGTCCGAGAGATGTGGTCAAGGATGGGTACAACGGATTCTTGATTGAAAACATGAATGAGAAGGAGTATGCCAGAAAGCTTCAAGAAATGGTATTAATGAGCGACTCTGAATTACAAGAATTGGGAAATAACGCATTTGAAACTGTAAAGAATTGGGACAACGAAGGAATTCTTGCTAAATGGGATGCAGTTTTCAAATGAAGAGGTGAGCAGCATGAAGATAATAGCTTTTTATCTCCCACAATTCCATGCTATTCCTGAAAATGACGAATGGTGGGGAAAAGGATTTACAGAATGGACGAATGTCAGAAGTGCAAAGCCACTGTTTGATGGTCACAACCAGCCGGTAATTCCTTTAAATGAAAATTACTATAATTTGCTGGATAACTCCACTATCAAATGGCAAATTGATATTGCAAAGAAATATGGGGTTTACGGTTTTTGCTTTTATCATTATTGGTTTGATGGACATATGCTCCTTGAAAAGCCAATGGAGAATATGAAAAATGACTCTGATTTGAATATCCCGTATTGTATCTGCTGGGCAAATGAAAACTGGACAAATGCCTGGAAGGCAGATGGGGATGTCAAAACGCTGATTCAACAAAGCTATGGAAAGGAAGATGAGTGGGATCGTCATTTTAATTATCTTCTTCAGTTTTTTAAGGATCCGAACTATATTGTTGAAGATAATAAGCCGTTCTTCGTTATTTATAGGCCTGAGATTATTCCGTGCTTAAATGATATGCTCGATTATTGGAATGAGTTGGCAATTAAGAATGGATTCGACGGCATGATATTTGCTTATCAACAGCTATCGTACCATATCCTTGATAATCGTGATGAAAGCAGATTCGATTATAATATTGAATATCAACCGGGTTACGCTAGGTATGATTTACAAATGAATCAATCAAGCTCTTTTGGGAAGGCTGCTTTTAAGTTGAGGCAGAGCATCAGGAAGATAGCGTCAGGTGTAGACAAAACGATTGGAACGAATATCAGCGCTAAGCTTACGCGAAATGTATTGCAGACAGAGGATTATGATGAACTGTGTCGAGAGATAGTAAATAGACGACCGGACAGCACCAAAGCAATTCCTGGCATGTTCGTCGGCTGGGATAATACTCCAAGAAGAGGGAAGACCGGTCGCGTATGTTTAGGATCAACTCCTGCAAAATTTGAAAAGTATCTTCGGCAGCAGATTAATAATGCGATACAGAACTATCATAAGGACATGATCTTTGTTTTTGCTTGGAATGAGTGGGCAGAAGGCGGCTACTTGGAGCCTGATGAGATAAATGGATTTGGATATCTTGAGGCAATAAAAAAAGCTCAGGAATAGGAGATTAGAGTCTTGGATCGTCGAAAACATATGATCAGCATGGTTTCAATTATGTCTGTTATCCTTGCTTTTGTGGCATTTGGCCTTGCTCTTGTCATAAATGCTATCCCTGCTGATTTAACAACAAAAATAGGAATAACATTATTGTTCATTACGGGCGCATATATATTTATGATTTATAACTGTATGCGAAAAAAAGGTGCAACGAATGTGTTATTCATTATGCTATGCCTTTCTGTAATGTTTTACTACGGGCAACACATTGTGGCTGTTTTTGATTCAAATTATCTTTTAAGGAATCAGACATATTCTATACTCGATGGGAAGCTTCCTGATAACTGTATCATAAATGCGAGCTATTTAATTATTGCGTGCATGTTGCTTATCACAGCCGCTTTTTTGGCGCGGAGAGATGCCGGTGACATGGTGGTATTTGCAGAAAATGATTTAATGCTGCCATCTTTAGAAAACAAACTGAAAGCTTTAAAGCTGGTATCTGCTGCTTTTCTCCTTATATCTGTTTATCCGACTGTAAAGTATCTTTCAGCTCAGTATGCTCTTTCCCAGACATATGGTTATTTGGGAAGAAGAAACTTGGAGGTTGAGAGCAATTTTTTTCAGATACTTGGTGTGAGCTATTTTGAAGTATCATTATCTCAATTCTTCCTACCTTCCCTTTATGGACTTATGATGTCTGTTAAAAGCAAAACAGGGAGAGTATTGACATATGCATTAATGATTATATACATGGTGATGTATTACATGACAGGCTCGCGATACAATCTGCTGAAGATGCTAGTTACGGTTTTCCTGATCCGCGCAATTTGGATAAAGCCACTTAATAAGAAGGACTTTAGAAAGTATATCTGGGTAGGTGTAATCATTATTGTTTTGTTCTCGATTCGATCTGTTCTCCGAAACAGCGGCAGCGGAACCATTAATTTTGATAAAGTGATAAACGAACTCAGCCCTTCAGAAACTTTGTGGGAATCCGGAATCACGTTTACAACCGTAAGTAATGTGATGGACAAGTGTCCTGCTGTGGTTCCTTTTTTCTACGGAAAGTCATGGCTTGGTTCAGTGTTGCAGTGTCTACCGGATGCGTTGAGGTTTGGCTTTTTTGAAGAGAATACATTACAGACTTCAGCAACCTTCTCGCATTTATATTACAACTCCACAATGTTTGGATACGGCTCATCGTTTATTGCTGAAGGTTATTACAACTTCGGTATACTTGTATTTCCTGTGATGCTTTTCTTCGGAGCATTCCTGAGATGGATTAACGACAAGCTCAAATTGGCTAAGCAAAAGTCATCTCCATACCTTTTCCTGGTATTAGTGTATGTTTGTGGTGAACTGGCTTACGGAGTTAGAAATGATCTGAGTTCTGTGCTTAGGGTAACACTTTCAACAGTTGTTGTTGTGATTGTTGTTGCATATTTTGTTGAATTAACGTTTAAATCGAGACAAGCACAAAAGTAAGGGAGTATTACAAATGGAATATAAGAAGAATTATGAAAAAATATATATGGGGGGGTAAAATACAAGGCTTTAAAAAAAATGTGTGTAGGCAACGCCATCTTTAGAAACCTATTCTATCGATATATAAACAAGCATGAAGGTGGACAATTTTATTCCCCAACGTTGCGACGGATTTTCAAAGAACTATATGATATTGATGCTGGAGTAGGAACATATGGTTGCTTTACGACAAATTTTAGACCACATGTAAAAATAGGCAATTATTGTTCAATAGCACCAGGGGTGCAAAGATTGGTAGGAAACCATCCGTTGAATGAGATAACAACACATCCAATATTCCACAAAAAAGAATTTGGATTGTGTAAGGAAACAAGGTACAACGAGAATAAGTTAAACATTGGTAATGACGTTTGGATTGGGGTAAATGCAATAATATTATCCAGCTGTCATTTTATTGGCAATGGAGCTGTAATTGGAGCTGGCGCAGTAGTGACGAAAGATGTTCCTCCGTATGCTATAGTCGCAGGTGTTCCTGCAACTATCATTCGTTACCGTTTCGACCAAGAAACAATTAATGAGTTAGAGAAAATTAAATGGTTTGAACGAAAGCCTGATGAATTGAAGCAGTATTGTGCTTTCGCAGATGATGTGCCTAAATTTATCAAAGTGTATAAAGAAGCAATGCAATGATCTTTATATTTCTTGCTTTCGAGAAAGAGGTAGGTTCGTGGCGACAGAAAATGTGGGAAGTAAATATGTAAAAGCTGGAGTAGGATATACAGTAGGTAATTATTTATTAAAAGGTATTTCGTTTTTTACTCTGCCTTTATTTGTCCGGCTGATGACAACTGCGGATTATGGAGATTTCAATACATATGCGGCATATGAAAGCATTTTCTGCGTCATCGTGGGCTTAGCCCTTCACTCTAGCCTTAAGAACGCAAAATATAAATACAAAAGTCCGGGAGAATTTGAGTCATATATATCATCTTGTGTGATAATTGGATTGGTCTCCACCATAGTGTTCCTCGCCTTAGCAAATATAACGTATCCATTGTATTCGGGTGTTTTGGACATGACAAGATTAGTTTTCAATTTATTGATTATTGAAAGCTTTTCTGTTTCATCAATCACTTTGTACAACGTGTATATAAGTTTGTCTTATCGATACAAAAGCTTTTTGATTGTATCGTTTATTAATGTACTCGCAAATATTGCTTTATCCTTGCTGTTAATGTTTTCATTATATGAAAACGATAGATATATGGCAAGAGTATTGGGAACAGCTATTCCGGTTATTATCATTGCTGCGGTCATAAATATCAATTTTATTCGCATAGGAAAGATAAGAATTGTTCCTGAACATTGGAAGTATGCATTAACGTTTAGTGTTCCACTTATATTTCACGGCGTTTCGCAGGTCATATTAAGTCAGTTTGATCGGATCATGATTAAAACTCTGACGGGTGCAGAAAATGCAGGAGTATATGGCTTTGCATATAGTTTAGGTTCTCTTGTTCTCGTTACCTCAACTTCGCTTCAACAAGTTTGGTCGCCATGGTTTTACGAAAAGATGGAAGAAAAAAACTATGGGGCCATTAAAGATCGGGGGAATCTTTTTTCGTTTGGCATGTTCCTCTTTGTGGCATGTGTGATACTTGGGGCTAGAGAAGTGATCTCAGTACTTGGAACTGAATCATATATAGAAAGTGTCTATTATCTAATACCAATCCTAGTCGGAGGATATTTTTCGTTTCTTTATAATCTTCCGGCGCAAGTAGAATACTATTATGAAAAAACAAAATATATTGCTGTAGGCACATGTATTGCGGCTGCTTTAAATATAATAATGAATTACTTTGGAGTTTTGTGGTTTGGCCCTATTGCTGCTGCATATACTACGGTGATCATTTATGGAGTATATTTTTGTATACATTTTCAAATTGCAAAGCGGGTACATGGGAAATCTCTATTCTCAGCAAAAAAAATAGGAATCTATGCAAGTCTGCTTATCATTATTGGCGCTTTAGCACTCTTGCTTAATGACAATTGGTTGGCAAGATGGGGTCTCCTGCTCGTTTTAGGTATTCTCCTCTTTCTTTGGTTACAGAGAACATTTAATTTTGCGAATTTATTACAGACTAAGCTTTTTAGGAGGAAAAAAACATGAAAGGAATCATTCTCGCAGGCGGAGCTGGTACCCGTCTTTACCCTCTTACAATGGTAACGAGCAAACAGCTCCTACCAGTGTATGATAAGCCGATGATTTATTATCCGCTGTCAACTCTGATGCTTGCGGGTATAAAGGATATTCTGATTATCAGTACGCCGGATGATACACCGAGATTTGAGCACCTTCTCGGAGATGGTTCACAGTTTGGTGTATCACTCGAATATAAGGTACAACCCTCTCCGGATGGTCTTGCCCAGGCATTTATCATTGGTGAGGAATTCCTTGGTGGTCAGCCAGGTGCTATGGTGCTTGGCGACAATATCTTCTACGGTAACGGATTTAGGAAAATACTCAAAGTTGCGGTAGAGGATGCTGAGGTCAATGGTCGCGCCACAGTGTTCGGCTATTATGTGACAGATCCAGAACGATTTGGCGTAGTAGCATTTGATGAAAATGGGAAAGCCACAAGTATTGAGGAGAAACCGGCACAGCCAAAGTCAAACTATGCTGTAACTGGTCTGTACTTCTACCCCGGAGATGTCTCTGCCCGTGCGAATCAGGTCAAACCATCCGCCCGTGGCGAACTGGAGATTACAACCCTCAATGAAATGTATCTCAACGAAGGACTTCTTGATGTTCAGCTCCTTGGCCGTGGGTTTGCCTGGCTTGACACTGGCACTATGGATAGCCTCGTAGAAGCTGCAGACTTTGTTCAGATGATATCCAAGCGGCAAGGCATAACAATCTCTGCTCCGGAAGAAATTGCGTTCATCAATGGATGGATCAATAAAGAAAATCTCCTCCAATCCGCACAGCGATACGGAAAATCTCCTTATGGAGCACATCTTAAAGCAGTAGCTGAAGGAAAGGTGAAATACTGATATGAAAAAATATCTCATCACCGGCTGTGCCGGATTCATTGGAAGCAACTATGTCTACTACATGCTGAAAAAGTACGATGAAATTCTCCTCGTGAATCTGGACAAGCTAACCTACGCTGGTAATCTTGAAAATCTGAAAGGTGTAGAGGGCGATCTTCGGCATGTCTTTGTTCAGGGAGACATCTGCGACAAAGAACTTGTTTCCGGACTCTTCAAGAAATTCGACTTTGACTATGTGATCAACTTCGCAGCGGAGTCTCATGTGGATCGCTCTATCGCTAATCCTGAAATTTTTGTCCAGACAAATGTCATGGGTACTGTGAATCTCCTTCAGAGGGCGAAAGAAGCCTGGTATGATGCTGAGAAGAAGACCTGGAAGGAAGGAAAGAAATACCTGCAGGTTTCCACGGACGAGGTGTACGGAGCGTTAGGCGCTGAAGGTTTCTTCATGGAGACCACGCCGATCAATCCTCACTCTCCGTATTCTTCCTCCAAAGCCTCCGCTGACCACTTTGTGAAGGCTTTCCATGATACATATGGCATGCCGATCAATATTACTCGTTGTAGCAACAACTACGGCCCCTACCAGTTCCCTGAGAAGCTGATCCCCCTCATGATTAACAATGTGAAACATCACAAACAACTCCCGGTTTACGGGGACGGTATGCAGATCCGTGACTGGCTGTACGTGGAGGATCACTGCAAAGCTATCGATATGGTCGCAAACGGCGGCAAGATTGGCGAGGTTTACAATGTTGGCGGTCATAACGAACGTCCGAACATCTTCATCGTGAAAACCATCATTGAGCAACTCCATGATCGACTGAAGGACGAGGGAATCTCTGAAGCTCTCATTAAGCATGTGGAAGATCGCCCCGGCCATGACCGACGCTATGGTATTGACCCGTCTAAAATCAAGGCTGATCTCGGCTGGTATCCAGAGACTTCCTTCGAGGTTGGCATTGTAAAAACCATTGATTGGTATCTGGAAAATGAAGAGTGGATGAATCGTGTGACTTCTGGTGATTATCAGAAGTACTACGAGACTATGTATAAGAATAGGCCGTAAGGAGCCACGGACCGAAATAGAATATTGAAAGTATTTATAACTGGAGTCACAGGCCAGCTCGGACATGACGTTGTGATTGAAGCAGTAAGACGCGGTCATGCGCTCATCGGCTCCGGCGGCCGAAAGGGTGAAGACATGAAGGTATTCGTAACAGGGGTTGGAGGACAGCTCGGGCATGATGTGGTCAATGAGATGTGTGGACGCGGCTATGAGGCTGTGGGGTCTGATATACAGCCGAGATACAGTGGTGTCCAGGATAGTAGTGCCGTAGTTAATGTTCCTTATGTTCAGCTAGACATCACGGACAGAGAAGCTGTCGGTAAGACGATAGAAGAAATCCGCCCAGACGTTATCATCCACTGCGCAGCATGGACAGCAGTTGACGCTGCGGAGGATGAGGAGAATAAAGAGAAGGTGGATAGAATTAACCACCTTGGTACGCAGTACATAGCTGAAGCGGCCAAAACTGTGGATGCAAAGATGGTTTATATCAGCACCGACTATGTATTCGATGGTCAGGGGACTCGTCCATGGAACCCGGATGATAAATGTTATGCACCACTTAATGTCTACGGGCAGAGCAAGCTGGACGGAGAGCTGGCGGTTTCCAGTATTCTCGATAAATTTTTCATCGTTCGTATCGCATGGGCATTTGGTTCGAACGGCAAGAACTTCATTAAGACGATGATCAACGTCGGCAAAGCACATGATACGGTGCGGGTGGTCAACGATCAGATCGGTACTCCAACTTACACTCTGGATCTTGCACGACTTCTCGTGGATATGATTGAAACTGAGAAGTACGGCTACTACCACGCCACTAATGAAGGTGGTTATATCAGCTGGTATGACTTTACCTGCGAAATTTATCGTCAAGCTGGCATGAATACATCAGTTCTGCCAGTAACTACAACGGAATACGGCCTTTCGAAGGCTGCTCGACCATTTAACTCGCGTCTGTATAAGTCAAAGCTGGTATCGAATGGATTTACACCTCTCCCAACTTGGCAGGATGCTTTATCGCGTTTCCTGGGAGAGTATATGAAATAAAGGACTTGCTGAATGAAAACACTCGTATCTGGTGCAAGTGGCTATTTGGGGCAAGAAATAGTCAAGCACTTACTCGACAACAACCACAGCGTTATTGCCATAGGCCGGAAACAAGAGAGAATCGATAGTAGAGCAGAACGGGTAGAGGCGGATATATTTACGACCGATGATCCGTATAGAGAGTTCGGAGAACCAGATTTTATTTTCCATTTAGCGTGGCGTGATGGCTTCGTTCATTATTCTGCTGCCCACATTGCAGATCTTCCCAAGCATTACCAGTTCATTAAGAACATGATCGAAGGTGGTGTAAAGAAGGTTGCGGTTATGGGTTCCATGCAAGAAATCGGATTCATGGAAGGCAGTATTAACGAGAACACTCCGTGCAATCCTGTCACTTCCTATGGAATCAGCAAGAATATGCTGCGTGAGCTTACAGAAATGCTCTGCAAGCAGAATAATGTAAAGTTTCAATGGCTGAGAGGGTATTACATCGTTGGTAATAGCCAATACGCTTCTTCCATCTTCTCCAAGATCACTGCAGCGGAAGCGGAAGGAAAGAAGGAATTTCCGTTCACGATGGGGCAGAACCAGTTCGATTTCATCGATTATGAGGACTTTTGTGAGCGGACAGCCAGGGCTGTGGGGCAGGATGAAATAACAGGCATTATCAACATCTGCTCAGGCTACCCCGAGAAACTGGCTGATAGGGTCGAGCGATTTATTAAAGAAAACGGATACGCAATAAAACTGAAATATGGTGCTTTCCCAGACAGGCCATATGATTCAAAAGCTGTCTGGGGGGATAGTCGAAAGATAGAAGCAATTATGAAGGGCGGATTGAAGGATGGGTCAGATAACAGTTGAACACAATGTAGCTGGAATTGAAGGGCTGTGCGTAATCACTCCTGCTGTGCATGGGGATTCCAGGGGCTACTTCTACGAGTCATATAATGCTAACGATATGAAGGAGAATGGCATTAACATTACCTTCGTTCAGGATAATCAGTCCATGAGCACTAAAGGCGTGTTGCGCGGCCTTCATTTCCAGAAACAATTTCCCCAGACAAAACTGGTACGGGTGATTAAGGGGTCTGTGTTCGACGTGGCTGTTGATCTCCGGTCAGGTTCGGATACATATGGAAAATGGTATGGAATAGAACTGACTGAAGAGAACAAAAAGCAGTTCTTGATTCCCCGCGGTTTTGCCCATGGTTTTCTCGTCCTCTCCGATACTGCTAAGTTCTGCTATAAGTGTGATGATTTCTATCATCCGAATGATGAGGGTGGCATGGCTTGGAACGATCCGGAGATTGGAATTGTGTGGCCATTATTATCCGGCGAGTATAAAGGAAATGCAGGAGCGGATGGATACGCTGTTGATGGAGTACCGCTGAACCTGAGTGAAAAGGATCAGAAATGGCTCGGCATCAAGGATACATTCAAGTTCTGACGAGGTAAAGGACAATGAAAATACTGGTAACTGGGGCGAATGGATACCTCGGACAGGGTATCGTTAAACATATTCTTGATTGTGGAAATGAAGTAGTGGCTGCTGATTTCGCAGTAGATCACATCGATGAGCGGGCAGATAGAAGAGCCTGCGATCTCTTCAGCATTCCTGATCCGTACAACTATTTCGGGCAGCCTGATGTGCTCCTTCATCTTGCTTGGCGTGACGGCTTTGTCCACTATTCTGATGCCCATATTGCTGACCTTCCCAAGCACTATGCTTTTACAAAAGCGTTTGCCGAATCCGATGTGAAGATGATTTCAGCAATGGGCTCCATGCATGAGATTGGCTTCTTCGAGGGTAGCATCAAAGAAGATACTCCGTGTAATCCCACTACACCCTATGGAATCGCTAAAAACGGTCTTCGCCAGCTGACAGAAATGTTCTGCAAGCAGAAGGGCAAGAAGTTCATGTGGTTGAGGGGATATTACATAGTTGGTAATAGCAAGTACGGTAGTTCTATCTTCTCCAAGATTACCGCTGCTGAAGCTGGGGGCAAAACGGAGTTTCCGTTCACGCTGGGGCAGAATCAGTTCGACTTCATTGATTATGAGGACTTCTGTGAGCAGGTCGCCAGAAGTGTGAGTCAAGATGAGGTTCTTGGTATAATCAATATTTGCTCTGGTCATCCTGAGAAGCTGGCGGATAGGGTTGAGCGGTTTATCGTTGAGAATGGATATAAGATTAAGCTGAAATATGGTGCCTTCCCAGACAGGCCATATGATTCTAAGGCTGTGTGGGGTGATAATGAGAAGATTACAAAAATAATAGGATGATTGGAGGCGTTATTTTGCTAAGACGAATTGTCGAAAAACTTAAACCGTTAGCGCAAAACGTTGCTGTTGCAGTATATACTCTCATAAATAAAAGAGATGATTCAGTTGTTATTATCGGGGCGTGGATGGGAGAAAAATTTTCCGACAATTCACGATTCTTGTACCAATATCTATATAAAAATAAAAGTCTGCAAAAACTAAAGAGAGTAATATGGGTAACAAGAAGTGAAAAAGTGAATGAATTGCTTAATTCACTTGGATATGAATCGTATTTAATCGGCACTCGAGAAAGTCAATATTGGCATTTACGCGGAGGTATTCACATTCTATGTAATACTGCTTTTCCACAAGCGCGTGCCAAAACAGATATTGACACTAGATTTTCTTGGGGGGCAAAAAAAATACAATTATGGCATGGAGTTGGGATGAAGTCTGTAGGGGCAGCGTCTAATGAGGCAAAGAAAAAAACTATTTCTAAGTTTCATGCCTCAAGACTAGCATCATGGTGTACCCTTGGTGGTTGGAATGAAGAATATTTTTTGTCTACAAGTAAACGTAATGCAGAAGTGAATTTCGCTATATCTCTTTGTAAAAAAGACCATCTGTTTATTTCTGCATACCCGAGAAATTGTGATTGCTTAGAGTTGATGCCAGAAGAATCGGAAATTATAAGTAAAATAAGTAAATTCAAAAAGTGTATTGGTTATTTTCCTACATTTAGAACTGATAATAGCAATTACGTTCATCCGCTGGAGTATCCGTATATAAAAAACTATATATTAAACAACGACATTCTTTGGGTTGAAAAACCACACTCAGCTGAAAGTAGACCTGCAGTGTATAGCCTTGGCAAGAATACTTTATACCTTGATAAAAACTTCGATTTAAATGTACTGTTTCCTTATTTTGATGTTGTGATATCCGATTATTCTTCGGTTGTATTCGACTGTGCATATAAGAATATCCCGGTTGTAATGTATTGTCCCGATTTAGAAACTTTCAAAAATGGCGATGTTGGTTTTTTGTTTGATATTGAATCGTATTGTCAAGGACTAATTGTAAAAGATGAAGAAGATTTAGCTAATCATATAATTAAAGGATTATCGGAAGAGTATATGACCGATATTGTAAAGAATACATACAGAAGAATTATAAGAGATTTTTATGAGAATAGAGAGTCGGAGTATTCTCAGATATGGAAAGATATATTAGAAGCAATCAAATAATATAATAATGCGCGACGGCAAGTATTAATAGCAATTAGATTTTGGAGGTAAGCATGGCAAATATAGCACTTCTTATAGCGGGTGGTTCTGGCAATCGTATGCACCAGGATATCCCCAAACAGTTCATTACAGTGAATGAGCGCCCAGTTATCGTATATACACTCGAAGCGTTCGAGAAGCATCCAGAGATAGATGCGATTGCAGTCGTGTGTATTGAAGGTTGGGAACAGGTACTTTGGGCTTATGCTAAGCAGTTCAATATACAAAAATTACAGTATGTTGTACCAGGTGGAAAGAATGGTCAGGACTCTATTCGTAATGGTGTATATGAACTTGAAAAGCATTTTGCTTCTGATGATCTTGTTCTAATCCATGATGCTATTCGCCCGATGGTAAGTGCAGAGATTATTTCAGACAATATTCGTGTTGCAAGAGAACATGGGAATGCAATCACGGTTATTCCCTGCGCAGAAGCAATGATGCAAACTGAGGACGGTGTGGTTTCAGTTGGCTCTTATCCGCGGGATCGGCTGAAAAGAACACAGACACCACAGGCGTTCCGTATTGGAGATATTTGCGATTTACATAGAAGAGCATTAGAAGCGGGTATTACCAATTCTGTGGCTTCCTGTACTCTGAAGATTGAAATGGGAGAGCAGGTGTACTTCTCTGCTGGTTCTGAGAAGAACATTAAGCTAACAACGGTAGAGGATATAGACATATTCAAGGCTCTGTTGGCTGCAAAGAGGTCGGATTGGCTGAAGTAAGGGTGTTTTTATGATTGTATACGATACAAACCAATGGATAAAAGATATTGACACTGTGCTTGAGGTGCTTCCAGAGTTGGGTGAGATGGCTGGAAAAAGCATTTTAATCACAGGGGCTGCTGGGTTGATCTGTTCTTCTGTTGTGGATATTATTTTTCGATATAACGATACGCATGATAAGAAGATACAGATACTCGCGGCAGGGAGATGGCACAAAGAAATGTATGGTCGCTTCAAGGACATGGTCGATAGAACCGACTTTACATTTATCGCCTATGACGCTTCAAAAACGAATAATTATATTGATGTGCACGCTGACTATATCATTCATGGGGCAAGTAATGCTTCACCGGATATGATTGTAAAGGAACCCGTGGAGACGATGCTATCAAATTTTCTTGGCATGAAGTATCTACTAGACTATGCCAAGGAGACGGGAGCAAAGAGAATCCTATATATTTCGTCTTCTGAGGTATATGGTGCAAAGGAAGGAAATGAGCCATATAAAGAAGGAGAGTATGGTTATATTGATCTGCTGAAATCACGAAATTCTTATTCAATAGGCAAATGTGCTGCGGAGACAATGTGCGTGTCCTATGCCGATGAATATGGGATTGAAAGTGTTATCGTTCGTCCTGGTCACATATATGGACCTACCGCATCTCCTTTTGATGTCAGGGTTGGTTCTGCATGGGCCTATGCCGTAGCAAAGGGCGAAGATCTCATTATGAAAAGTGATGGTAGCCAGATACGGTCATATGTATACAGCCTTGACTGTGCATCTGCGATGCTGAAAGTACTTTTATCTGGAGAGAATTGCCATGCGTATAACATTTCGAATCCAGAGTCGATTATTACGATAAAAAAACTGGGAGAGTTTTTGGCTAAGGCTGGTAACGTTAAGTTGAAGGTTGAACTTCCGACAGAAGCTGAGAAAAAGGGATTTAATCCGATGAGCAACAGTTCTCTTGAATCGAAGAGCCTGCTTAATCTTGGATGGCGAGGGTGTTTTGATGCAGAGACTGGTCTAACACATACGGTAGAGATCCTGAAGGAAATGGTTGGGTGACAAGATGCTGGAAAAGCTGAAGGAACAGATCTGCGAAGCAAACCTTGAATTGGTTCGCCGTGGCGCAGTCATCTATACATGGGGAAATGTAAGTGGTATTGATAGAGAAAAAGGACTTGTGGTGATCAAACCGTCAGGGGTAGACTATGACGGAATGAAATCAGAGGATATGGTCGTTGTCGATCTGATGACTGGAGAGACCATAGAGGGGAAGTACAAGCCATCCTCAGATACTCCGACACATCTGGAACTTTACAGGGCATTCCCTTCAATCGGTGGCATTACCCACACGCATTCCATCAATGCTGTGGCTTTTGCTCAGGCGGGAATGGATATTCCTGCACTTGGAACTACCCATGCCGATTACTTTTATGGACCAATCCCGTGCACGAGAGAGTTAACAGAGCAAGAAGTCAACGAAGCCTATGAACTGAATACAGGGAAAGTCATTGTGGAAACGCTGAAGAATAGAAACATAGATCCAATGGCAGTTCCTGGTATTGTGGTTAAGAATCATGGACCGTTCAGTTGGGGTAAAGATGCTGCGTCTTCTGTGTATCATGCTGTTGTGATGGATGCTGTAGCGGAGATGAATTTGAAGACGCTGATCTTGAATCCAAAAGCCGAAATGAAGCAGTATGTTCTGGACAAGCATTACATGCGGAAACATGGACCAAATGCTTATTATGGTCAAGGAACATAATAATTCTACAGGAATAGAAAATGCTATAATGAAATCTTTGATAATTATCGGGGCGGACACTTTCTCCACAGAGATAGAAGAACTTGTCCGTCTCAACAGTTTTACAGATATAGTTTTCCTCGATGACAAACCATCCAAATGGGCATCCCCTGTGATTGGTAAGATCCGTGATCTTCCTTCTCTCCGTTCAAAATACGACTCTGCCATCGTTGCAATGGGTAACAACGAGAACCGAAGAAAGTACCTGAGCTGCTAAAAGAAAACGGCTATAATATTCCGATTCTCATCCATCCGACAGCATATGTCAGCCCAGATGCTCAACTCTCTCCAGGCTGCATTATTAGAGCAACGGTTGTTGTAAGCCGCTACGTGAAGCTTGGTGAAGGCGTTGTAGTGAATATCGGCGCATTGATCGATCATCACTGTGAGATTGGAGCGTTTTCTCACATTATGATGGGTGCGGTAATCAGAGGGAATGCAGTACTTCCAGAACATTCCTGGGCAAAGGCAAACAAGGTTGTTGAAGGTGAGCCTGCCCCTATGCTGCGATAACAAAGAAATGTGATTAGAGATAAGCTCTTGCGCGCTATGACCCCAAACAACCGTTCAACTTAATCGTTGCAAGGGTTGGGTTTGCAAGAGGGCAACGGCTTTGCTACCAATGGCGGGGAATCCATACGGGGAAAGTAAGGAAGTACGAACAGGGAAAGGAGGCCAACATAAATGAACGAAAATAACCAGAGCGCTGCTAAAGATGCGATAGAAATTTTGCATTCAGTGCAGGATGATTCTCCTGATAATGGTGTTCACATTTTCTTCTGTGAAAAGCGGGCTTCCGATAAGTATAGAACATTCATGCCGCAGGTTTCTGACGAATTACAGAAGAGGATTCTTTCACTTGTTTTGCCTCCGCTGATAAAGTCTCTGGGGCTTCCTGTTGTTCAGTATAATCCTGTGGGTGTCCTCGACGAGGAGAATGAACTGATCATACCATCACAGGTATCTAGCGTTGAAACATTCCTAGATAGCTTGAAACCTGATAATGTGATCACTAAGATGAATTTGATCAAGATACCGAAGATCAATTTCTATTGCATAGAAGTTTCTTATCAGGGAAAAGCTGTGTTCCTTTTTCGTCAGTTTACTAAGATGAGTCGCTTGCGGAAAGGTATTCTTAGCCAGTTAGTGAATGATGAACTAAAAGAGCTGGACAGCGAGTTTCTGGGAATTGACGAGCTTACTGATATGGTACTTATGGATGATGTGCTCCTGATAATCAACCATATCTCCTTGGAGCGAGTATTTAATTATCGCGATAAATTCCAAGAGATGACAAATCAGGCGATTGGGCGTATCGTGGTTGAAGGCAAGATGGCGAATGTTGAACAGTTCTCAGAGGATTGTCTTAACGACGTTAGAATCATGAAACGATTTACAGATTTGATGTCAAAGGATCGGCTGCCGCTGTTTTTTGATAATTATGATCGTGTACCAGACATCGTGAATGCATTGGAACTTGATATTGAGTTTGATGATGAGGGTAAGATGATCTATAGAGATAAGTCTCAGCTCTTCCACATCATTCATTTGATGTCCGATGCTTATTTTCAGTCGCTATTGGCTGCACGGTACGGTGTTGCTGAAATGGAAGGAACGATTTAATGCTGACCACACTTTCGCTATGGGGCATATACTTTGCATCATATTGTGTTGACTACGTGCTGATATTGACAATCCTCGTGGCGAAGCATTTTATTCGAGGGGAAAAAGCAGACTTTCTTGCATGGGGAATTCTTGTTGCGTTTGTTGTTCTTTCGTTATTGATTATAGATCGAGTCCGGAAGATCGGTATGAATACGAGAATCAAATCAATTCCGGAGAAGAACATCACCCACGAGATGATCGGATATCTCCTTGCCCAGGTTATCACTGTTGCAACTACACTGTTTACTGACTGGTGGGTTCTCATTAATGCGTTGCTCTTCATCGTGGTGGGAATATTCTTCGTAAAATCGAAGGCTATTCATACAAGTCCATTGTTCGTGGTTCCGCTTGGCAATAGAATATATCAGGCAGGAGAGGATACGATCATCACAAAGTATTCCTTGCAGGAAATGAGACTAAAGCAGGAGGACAATCCAGACGGACTTGAAGCGCGAGAATTGACAAATCGAGTCTATTTCGTGCGGAAAGAGTAAGGTGAGAGCCATGAACGAACTCTGCATCCGCTGTAATAAACCAACACCCTATCATCCCAACACTCCAATCACGCTCCGCCGTTACTACGTGGAAGGGTCAGGACAACTGTGTGAGAAGTGTTTCTATGAACTGTACCCGGTGCCTGGTGCTTTAGAGAGTAAGATGAACGCTTGTAACACCCCTGAAGAAAAATGTCTAGAGCATGATGACAGTTCAAAAGAATAGCCGAGGAACTCCTATCCTTGGCTTTCTTTTAGATCGTTTTGTTTGGAATGTTATGCCTTGAAATGGAGAATATATTATGCCGATGCCAAAACGCAAGTCCAATTATAATGGATCGATCACCATGCAGGAACTCCTGACTGCTGTGTGTGATTTCTATGGTGAACCTGTTGACGATCGGGAGTTGGAAGATCCGGACCACATTAGCTTGCATGATGTAGCGGACAGATTTGGTATCACTGTCATGAAAGCACGAAAGCTTCTGATTACGGGAGGACTCTATTCAACCTCACTGAGCCGCAAGGTTCAAGAACTTCATGCCCAAGGTTTGACTGT
>AUXO015858328.1_pt1 | contig 24720 bp, 19 predicted proteins | sample 768731 | NCBI WGS metagenome assembly AUXO01 (sample SAMN02715735, study PRJNA202380) | gut metagenome | biome: sheep rumen | host: Ovis aries | place: New Zealand: Palmerston North | reverse complement strand
CAACCATACAGGCAGTATACTCTGGTTCAACCGACTTGGAAAAACTTACAAGTGACAAAACGGAATTAACAATAACGGCAACAGAACCAACAATAACAACAGAGGATGTAACAGCAACAGTCGGTGCTACAGTCACATTAAAGGCAACAATAAACACTGACGCTACGATAAACACCGGAAAAGTAGTCTTCAAAATAAACGGTAAAACAGTCAAGGACGCTAACGGTAAGGTAATCTACGCTAAAGTATCAAACAATGAGGTAACGGTAGAATACACATTACCTGAAAGCTACAAAGCAGGCACATACAACATAACGGCAGTATTCATTTCACCAGACTATGAACGTCTCGAAGATACTAAATCATTAACCATAAATTAAATTCAATATTTGTAGGATTTACTCCTACAATTAACTTATTTTTTTATATAGAGTGAGTGTTGGCATAAATTATTTTATGATAAGCTCGGTATATTACGTTATTTACTCATCTTTATCTGGATATTCTACTCGATAATTACAGATTACTCGGTAATTTATCATAATACATGGCATTTACCATCTATTTTGCATAATATTTGGGGGTTCGCCAAAAGCCAAATTTTCAAAAAGAAATAGGGTTTATGTTGTTTTTTGAGAAGTTTAAACATGTTTTAGAAAATATTATTATAGTTTTGGCGAAGCCCCTATTTAATAAAAAAAAATTTAGGTGGTTATTGCTTCCCTGAAGAACTTAGGTATCAGTCTACGATACATCTTGTTTCTCAGTATTGTCTGAATGTTTTTATCCAGTATATACGTGTCACAGTGATCGTTTTCGGCTCTCATACCTCTACCGTATGCCTGCATAAGTGTCATGATTGTCTTGTAGGCGTACCATTCAGGGTCAAGATTTTTTCTTTCATTTATCTGCTTATCTCCAAGATAAGGATATGGAACCTTGTATATTACCTGAAATTCACATTTTTCATAAGGAAGGTCCACTCCTTCACTCATCGATGGACTTACAAGTACATACGGGTCGTTTGATTTTTCAAATTCCCTAAGTATCTGTTCACGATTCTTCGAGTCATGTGAAAGTATTCTCTGTTCACGTATATGATCAATGATGTACTGTTGACATTTGTAGCTGTTTGTATGAACCAAACCCTTTTCATTGTAGTGCTTGTCCATAATCTCCTTAAGTACTGGAATTGTCTTCGGTGCGGTATGCCATAGTGCACGTTTTGACATTGGACCTACAAGTTTCATGTGTATCGGACGATATTCCTTCTTGAATGGGCTTTCGCTGTGGATATAATATACCTCTTCCGGGTCTAATCCCAGCCATTTGCAGAATAAGTCCTTATCAAGTATGGTTGCACTCATAAACAGAACCTTATCCGCATACTGGAATAATGTTTCCTTAGCATACTTATCTACCTTAAGGGGCTTGAATGACACGGAATTGTCCTCAGGTGACACTACCCAATCGTCGGGATTTTTCTTTATGTTTCCAGTAATCTCCTTAATCTTTCTTTTTGTATGTTCAATACGATCTCCCTTTTGTTTAGTTAGGTTGTTGGTGTTGATGGCATTATATGAATCATAGATAGCCTCAAGAAATGCAATCCAATCCTTGATATCGGTGTATGTCATCATTTCCCTTGGTATGCTTTCCTGAATATCCTTTTGTAGTTGTTTATTGTAGAGGTTCAATTCCAGTTTGTGCATTATTTTATCTTCAATGTTATGTGCCTCGTCAAGTATCATTAGATTTCTTTTCTGGAAGTGCTGAACATAGTTGAATTCAAGGTAAGCGTAATCATAGTTTAGTAATGTGACTGGTTCTTCTATAGCTATTGCCTTCTGATTCCAGTAGGGACATTTATTGGTTGAGTTAAAGGTAAATGGTGTATTGTAATATGTTTCAGGGTCATATTCATTGATGTCTTTCTGGTTGCTCTTTTCAATTTTAATGCCGTATGGACATGAAAATTCCTGTCCGGTCCTGATGGTCTGGCATGTTCCCTGATCACACTTATTCAATGAGCCGCTATCAAGGCATGAAAAGTTGTTTCTACCTTTTACCTGGGGGTATCCGAATTCATCGGCATATTGTCGTTGAAGTTGTTTTGTCATGGTCAGTATATATGCCGGCTGGAGTATCTGACCTAATGTGGCGGCTATTGCTGATTTACCTGTTCCCGTACCGGCCTCCAGTATAATATATTTCTTGTCGTTATCAAATGCAGTAAGAATCTTTTCTATTAATTCCAATTGATTGTGTCTGGCCTCTTTGAATGGGAAGTTTTCAATTATTTCCTCGTCAATTTCCGGATGTTCGGCTTGCAGTTGTCTTTTTTCTTCAGCGCTTGGTCTTTCTATTAGGGAGTTGTACTGTTTTTTCTCATCCTCTGATTTAGAGCATACGCACTTGTTTTTTATCATTCCACAATTTGGGCAAAATATTGTATTCATGACTATAATATTTATTTTTCATTATTTTTTATTCTTTTGATTTTGTCAACCGGCGATTAATTTAAAGTTACTTTTGATAAATTCATGTCAATTTAATAATTGGTTTAAAAATTATATATAGGTGTTTTATTATATTAATAGTATAAAAGGACGTTAAATAAATAATAAACTTTACTTTATTTTTATATGTAATTATTTTAATTAAAAATTAAGGATGAAAAACATGGCAATAGGAAAATTATATGGAATTGGTGTAGGTCCAGGAGATCCTGAACTAGTAACAATAAAAGCGGCAAGAATTATCAAAGAAACAGATATAATATTTGCACCTAAATCAAGAAACGGTAAACCAAGTGTAGCATTAAATATCGTTCAAGGGATTATTGATGAAAGAGAAACTGAATGTGAAATACTTCAACCTCTATTTCCAATGACAGAAGACAAGGAAGAATTGGATAAATCATGGGATGATGCAGCACAAATGTTGTTTGAAAAGTTAGAAACAGGATTGGATGCAGTATTTGTAACATTAGGTGATCCTACAATATTCTCAACATTCAGCTACGTGTCAAAAAGATTACAAAAGATGGGCGTAGAAGTGGTATTGGTACCTGGAATACCTGCCATGACCGCTTGCAGTACAACAGCAGGCATTCAGCTAACAGAACAGGATGATATAATGGTGGTAGTACCTAAAGTTGATGAAAGACTTCCAAAAATATTACCATATGTGGATACTGTAGTTGCAATGAAAACGTCAAGACACCTGGACGTACTTGAAGAATGCATAAACAAAGATCCAAGAGAAAAAGAAATAGTATCCGTACAAAACTGTACTATGGAAGACGAAAATATCGTCCACGGATTTGTAGACAATAAGAAATACTTCTCAACAAGTATCATAAAGTTTAAGAAGAATAATTAAATCATTCTTCTATTTTTTCAATTATTTTATCGCATATGACCTCCCAGTTAAAGTTATCATATACTGTTTCTTGTATTTTATATGGATTAACCGCAATCTCATCCAGGCTATTCATGGCATTTTGCAACGCGTTTTGAAGTGATTTTTCGTTGTGTTCAATAATCTCGCCGTAATGGGTCTTTTCTATGATGTCCCCTGATGCTCCGACATCCGTTGAGATGATGTAATTTGCGAAGTATGCCGCCTCAAGCGTTGATATTCCAAAGCTTTCGCTATGGGATGTGCAGCAGTATATCCTGCTTTTGGCATATTCCTCGGACAGGGTTTCTTTGTCCCAGATGTATCCTTTCAGAATTATCTTTTCCTTAAGTTCGGGATTATTTTCAAAAAGGTCATTTAAAAACTCTTCCATATCCTCCTCCACTTTCCCTATAAGTATTAGCTTCCAATCATCACTGATGCATTTGCTGAAGGCATCAATCAGCAGGTCAATCGACTTGTTTTTCTTTTCTATATATCCTACGTAGAGTATTCTATTTTCTTTATCATCAAGTCTGTTGTCGGATTTTCTAATCCCATTTGGAATGTAGAGTAACTTGTCCTTGCTTATGAAATTCCCCAGTAATTCATAGTTTCTTCTAGTTTCTATGCTGATGACGTCTATCATGCCGAATATAAATTTGGCATACAAGCGTCTGAGGGAGGGAAGAATTCCCTTACGTTTGATGAGAAAGTCAATGATTTCATTGTTCGCATCCAGTTTCAGATAGGTCTTTCCACTTCTATTTCTTAGTTTGTAGCAGACAATGTAACTGAGAATAAGGTTGTAGTTCAGGTGATATAATTGGAGAACGTCTATTTCTTTGGAGTTCGTCTTGAGATATTCAAGAACATCCCTCTTCTGATTACCTGTGTTTTGAATAAATTCCAGACTGAAGTTATCCGATTTCATTTTTTCATCCAGATAGAAGTACTCATCATTATCATAGGTGACGATATGTGTATCGTATCTATCGGATAATGTATATGGAATCATTCCCACGTCCTTTGTCAGATTGTAGTTGTACAATCCCGGAAATATGCAAGTGTAGTTTTTCATCTGTAACTTCCTTATTCTTTAAAGCAGTATATTTCGACCTGTTTTTTAATGATGTGTGTCATCTGTTTTTCATCAGCTGCAATAGGTTCTCGTAGCATGTCAAGCAATTCAAATTCTGTATCTATGATTTCTTCAACTCTGTATAAAAACCATGAGGTTTCTTCATCCTTTTCTTTTCTATTGAATAATGGATAATCAAAGCCTTCAGTATTAAATCCCTTTTTTCCGCTATATTCAATTGTCATATCGTCATCGTCGTGTAATATAATTTCCACTTGGTTTATACCTTTATTTTCTTTAAGATCTTCAAATCTATAATGGTATTTGTCATTGATGTTCATAGTCGTTGCCTCAAAAATTTTACCTTTATTAATATATTTTAAAATCCATATATAATAATAATTGTTGAAAAGTCAATTAATAGAATAAACATCTAAATAGGTTATGTGATTGTTATGTCTAGCGGTATTATAGGTAAATTTTCAAGAAATGCCCTCTTATTTTTAGGTGGCGTAGCGGTAGGTTACTCAATTAAGGTTATCATTGATGATGAGTCATTTAGTCAAGTGAAATATTCTGTTTATGAGATGATGCATAGAAGCAGCGTCAGGTCTGATGACTATATCGACGTTGAGGTTAATGAATAATCCATAAATAAATTAAAGGGGTTTTATTATTAAATCTAAGCTTTCTATAGTTCTTCTTAATTGGAATGGGCATGAAGATACGGTTGAATGTTTAAATTCATTGTCAAATATAAATTATGATGATTTCAATATATTGTTGGTTGACAATAATTCAAAGACAGAATCCATAGACTACATTAATGATTACTTGAAAAATCAGGACTCTTATACATATGAAACAATTCACTCTAATGATTTGAATGATTACCGTAACGATGTTGACTTATTGTTCATATTGAATGATATAAATGCGGGATTTGCCGGTGGAAACAATGTTGCGTTGGAGTACTTGATAAAAAATGATGTTTCTGATTATGTTTTATTATTAAATAATGACACTATCGTTTCTGAGGACTTTATAGATGCCCTGTTTGACAAGTATGACGTGGAGGATAATGTTGGATTTGTGGGAGCCACCCATTATTACTATGACCAGAGGGATGCTGTTCAGACTGTTGGTGGAGGAATAATCGACTGGGAACATGGGGAATGCAAGGCAATCAGACAAAAAAATCAATATGACAGTTATGACTTTATAACAGGCTCCTGTGTTTTCATGCCGATTGAAGTACTTCGAAAAGTCGGACCGATAAGTACGGATTATTTCATGTATTGGGAAGATGTGGACTGGTCTACAGTAGCACGAAAAAAAGGTTATAAATTACAAGTTTCAGACTATGGATGCATATATCATAAGGAAGGTTCCTCAATAAAATCACTATCACGAATATATTATCATACAGCTAATAGGATATTGTTCATGAAGAAGCATAGTGATAAGAATATCTACCGTAAATTCAGTATTTACATAGTCTTGTATGTGCTCAAGGAATCGTTCATGAATATGATAAAAAATCCTCAATATTCAAAAACATTAATTAAGGGATTAATATCCGGTCTTAAAAAAAGTAGATAAATAAAATACGATAAATATATTATAATAACGTAGGATTATCAGGAGTCTTAGATATGAGTGAAAATAAATATAAAATAGCAGTATTTCATAACTTACCCTCCGGTGGAGCAAAGAGGTCATTATACACATACATCCAATATTTGACGAATCATGGACATACAGTAGATGTGTACATACCGGAGACTGCAAATGAGGATTATCTGCCATTGGAAGAGGTGGCAAGCAGCGTAAAGATATTTGAAGTAAAGAAAAGCTTTTGGCGTGAAAAGTTATACTCCATATTCAGCTACGTTCCAGCCATTATAAAAAGAGTATCCGTAAACAACGTATTCAAAACAGAAGAAAAAATAGCCGAAGAACTAAACAACTCCGACTATGATATAGTCTACTGTGAACAAGACCAATACACGATGACTCCTATCATATTAAAATACTTGAAGAAGACAAATGTCTACTACTGTCAACAACCTATAAGAAATGATAAAATCCTAAAAAAAGTCAATGACCAGAAGGATAAGATAGGCTTCTTCAACAATCCATTGATAAGGCCATTTTCCAATTACTTCGTAAACTATATTGAAACGAAAGACTATGAAAGAGATCAGAAATTGGCGGAATATGCGACGAATATACTGGCAAATTCATATTTCAGTCATGAATCAATATTAAGACAGTACGGTAAGAATGCATATGTATCATACATTGGATTGGACACGGATAAGTTCCAGAATTTCAACCTAAAAAGAGAAGACTACGTGCTGTCGGTCGGTACATGCATTCCACCAAAAGGTTATGACTTCCTGATAAAATCATTATCACACATAGTTATAGAAAAGAGGCCACGTTTGGTCATAGTAGGAAACAGTAGTGATGAAGGATGGGTAAATTACCTAAAAAAGCTCGCCGATGAAAACGCGGTGGATTTGACAATACAAACGATGATAACTGATGAGGACCTGGTAAGATTATACAACAAGGCCAAAGCGGTAGTCTACTCCCCATATCTAGAACCCTTCGGCTATGTACCATTGGAGGCTATGGCCTGTGGAACGCCGGTAGTCGGAGTAAAAGAGGGTGGAATAAAGGAAACGGTTCTTCATAAAAAAACCGGATTGCTGACCCAAAGAGATCAAAAAGACTTCGCCAGAGCCATTGAACTATTGTTTGATGATGAAGTCCTATGGAATAACCTATCACAGACGGGCGTCAGATACATAGATTGCTTCTGGACATTGGAGCATGCGGGTAAACGACTGATAAACAACATAGAAAGAATACTTGAACAAGAGGATAAAAATGACTAAAAGCTTAGTGACGATAATACTCCTTAATTGGAATGGCTATGAGGATACTTTAGAGGCGCTGGAATCATTATATCAGATAGACTATCCCAATTATAACGTAATTGTCGTCGATAATCATTCTACCAATGACTCCATAGAAAAGATAACCGAGTATGCTAAGGGAAACATTTCCGTAGAAACGCAATACACGAAATATGTTGACAATAAGCCTATTGAATTGACACACCTGAAGGAAGATGAATTAAGAAAAGTGGATTATACGAGTGGCAATGATAAGAAGAAACTACTCTTGATTGAAAACTATGAAAATTATGGATTTGCAATGGGAAATAACATAGCAATAGATTACACGTTAAAATATGACAATCCAGAGTATGTACTTCTTCTAAATAATGATACGATAGTGGATAAGGATTTTTTAAAGAACATGATGGATGTGGCAGACAACGACGAATCAATAGGAATAATAGGACCCAAATTCTATTACTATGATTATAACAATTCTCACGAGCAGATATGGTGTATAGGAAGTGTAGTTGATTTGGATCATTTTCCGGGTCATCACAGCATAATGCAGGAGGAAGGCTATGACTTGACCCAGAGAGTCATTGAATGTGATTGGGTATCCGGAGCGGGACTGCTAATAAAAAAAGATGCAATACCTGAAGGATATCTTGACACGGACTTCTTCTTTGGATGTGAAGATGTGGACTTGGCAATGCAGGTAAAAAACAAGGGGTATAAGGTTGTAACGGTTACTGATTCAATAATATGGCACAAGGTAGGTATGAGCAGACATAAGAATACTCAGCTTAAGACAGAATACAATCACGTCAAGACAAATCTGCAATTTATAAAAAAACATAGGAAGAATTTTTACCTACACCTGCCGAAATATTTTTGTCAGATATTCATCCTGTATTTCAAGGCAATACTCAATAAACTAAAATCTTAAGCTTATCTGGTTATTATAAAAATTACTGTCATGATTTAGATTATAATGACGGTTCTTTTTTGGGTATTCAACTTTCTTATATTTTTATTTTTTTTCTATATTATTCTATATTACTTTTTTAGCATTTGTTCATGGATATGCTATTTTCAATATTTCTCATCAAATCTATCTTTTTAGAAAAACTTTTATTTACCTTATTTTCACTATTTCAGCTTTTAAAATGAATAACTCTCTAATCAATTAAAGCATAAAAGATAAAGTCTTTTATATTAAGTCATGCTAATATTATTACAACAATAAATTTTTATTGAAGTTAGTAAGAAAAACAATGAATTTTCTTATTATCATTAAGAGGTGTTAACATTAAGGTAAAATATGGATTACTATTATTTTTAGTAATGATTTTATCCTTATCTGCAGTAAGTGCTTCAGATAATGATACTGTAAGTGCTTATGATGGGGATGTAGTCAATACTCAGGATAGTAATCAAGAATTATCAAGTCAGTCAACAGCTGATAAGGTAATTACTTCAGAAAAAACACAAACAAATACGAATACTACAACAGACAATTCAAAGATTATATCAAAGAATTCAACAAACGATAATTTAAAATCAGAGTCATCCCATAGGACAAAAATTTCCGTAAGTGACAGGACAGGTTATATCACAACCAATGTGCAGTTAATCGCAACGGTTGCAGATAAAGAAACCAATACTTATGCAAATGGTGGACTTGTAGTATTTAAATTAAACGGAATCAGTATAGGATCATCCACATTAAATAATGGAAAAGCATATTACACATATAATTCCAAGAATTTGTCTGCAGGATTCTATACTATTTCAGCAACATATGGAGGATATGGAAAATATGCCTCAAGTAAAACATCCGAATACGGACTGCTTGAGTTACTTCCACTTCCAACAAAAATAGCAACGGCTGACGTGTCCGCATATCAGGGAATGGTCACTCTAAAGGCAACCGTGGTGGACAAATACAACAGCAAATATATAACAAATGGAACATTGCTGTTTAAAATAAACGGTCAAACGATAGCCACTACAAACATCAAGGATGGAAAAGCTCAGCTTCGCTATGACGCCAGCAATTTACATGCAGGTAAATATACAATCACGGCAGTATATGGAGCTAACAGGATATATTCCGAATATCGTGACAATGGTATATTGACGATAAAGGTTCAACCTACATATACATTTGACGAAGTTCGTAATGCCGCAGTATATGTAAGAAATCATTATGAACAGAATCAAATAATAAAAGAGGTTACCGTTGGTTCATCCAAATTACAAATTCAGGAATATCTTTATCTGGTCGCCAATGCTTTAAGTAATCTTTATAATAATAAGGCTTCTGCAAAAATATACTATAAGGCATGCGAAGCACCATCAACACAGATAGATACAGTTAAAACATTCACGTTATATGAATCTGACGTATATTCAATATGTACTCGTCTGATTAATTATATTGATTATAATAATAAGGCACCTACATACGTAAGTACTTCCAACGGTAATTTGGGTTATTATAACGTTATTTATTGTCTGTCCAAGGTATTGGATGTTTCTACCAAAACATATTTCGTGGAATCATGTATAGTTTATCCTTGGAGTACATTGCATCCGTCAAAATCTACAGTAAGACATATATACTTAACCTCGGATAACATCTATTCAAAAAGCACGGACATGGCTTTCCTGAATAAAATCAAAGCAAAACTTGAGGCTAAAGGTTATACGGTGACGATTGTAGGTATTGGACCGAATACTCATAACACCAAGATATGGGCTAAAAGCATGCCGATAAATGCGGCTCAATTATCAATATTCGGTGGTAGTGATGCTGGAATGTTCTATGACATGTGTACGAGAAGTTTCATGAGAACAAAATCAAATAGAATACTCTATTTAGCATTTAATTCCGCAACGTCCAAGGACTTTAGAAATTTATCCTGGCTTGAAAGAGCTCATGATGACAATTACAGTCCAAGTAGCTTTAAAGGATTAGCTAATCCATCAGATTATCTATTATCTCATGGTTACAAGTATTCATTTACGAATAATGTGGATACAATAGTAAATGAATTCATTAAAGCCATAAGTTAATATTTCTCTCTTTTTTTATTTTTTATTTATTCTACAGCATTTTAATACTTAATTTCTATTATTTTTACATGAGATTTCTGTTTTTTTTAAATTATAACAATGTTAATTTTTTATACTTATATGTTCATATAATATAATATGAAAGATTGTTTTAACATTGACATACTCAAGTCACACTTTAGAAGTGATGAGATACTTGAGGCAAATTTTGGATTGGAAAGAGAAGGACTAAGAGTACACTCTGACGGGTGCTTATCTCTAACAAAACATCCTGAAATATTCGGAGACAAGCTAAAAAATCCATACATAACAACGGATTTCTCAGAAAGCCAGGTGGAAATGATAACTCCAACCTTCAAAACTACAAAAGAAGCACATGATTTTCTGTTATATCTAACCGACTATGTAAACAAATCAATAGCCGATGATGAATATATCTGGAACCAATCAATACCATGCATACTACCACACAGCAGTGAAATTCCAATAGCCCAATACGCCGATGATGAAAAATCAGTACAATCATATGAGTACAGAAGGGCACTTGCTAAAAAATACGGGACAAAAAAACAATTAATCTCAGGTATACATTATAACTTTTCATTCTCCGAGAAGATGATGAAGAAACTATATCAAATAAACAATCCAAAGATAAGCTATCAGGAATTCAAAAACGAGATATACCTTAAGGTAGTTAGAAATTATCTAAGATACAAATGGGTAGTAATATACCTGTTGGGCTGCAGCGTAGCAAGTCACGAATCATTTACATGCGATTGCATAAAGCTGATGAACACGAAAAAGGACACCGAATATTACACGACAGAAGGAGTATCATTCAGAAACGCCAGTTGCGGATATAAGAATCTAATCAAGTTATATCCACGATATGATAACTTGGAAAACTTCACGGCAGACGTCAATAAATATATCCAAGAGGGCAAGTTGTCAGAGGCCAAGGAACTCTACACTCAAATAAGGATGAAATCAAAAAATCCAGATAACTTCCTAGAATCACTTCTCAATGATGGAATAGCATATATAGAAATCAGGACCGTAGATATAAATTCATTTGATATATGTGGCTTGTCACAGACTGACATGGACTTCTTGCACTTGTTTGTCCTCTTTCTCTTATTGGAAGATGAAAACGATTACGAAAAATGGCAGGAGGAATCACTTCTTAACGAAGAGTTGGTCGCACAGTTTGGTCTCATGGATAACCTGCAACTGATAAAAGAGGGCCATAAGGTTTCAATGGAAAAATGGATACATGAAATCTATGATCAGCTGGAAAAAATAAATAATCAACTGGAACTGTCATTTGATGAGGTACTGTCAAATATAAAAGAGAAACTGGATAATCCCAAGAATTTGTATTCAAGAAAACTTTTGGATTTGGTTAAAAGTGATGGTTACATAAATACGCAAGTAAAAATAGCTAAAAATAATAAAAAAGAAAGCATCACCAGATTCAATGCCGGCTACTATGATAAAAAGGGGTATGGAATGATACATGAAAATTATTGATACAAAAATTAGGATATATACTCATCCAGATATTCAGAATAACCCACCAGATAATCTTTCTTATCCAAGTCTTCATCACCCAACTCTTTTTTAAACTTCTTGAATGATTTGTCATTCACATTATTCTCATCAATCCAGTCTTCTAAAAGGATAATGTCCTCCTGTTTCAGATTATCCTCACATGTAACCGAATCCACTAATCCCTTGAAAACCTGCAGTTTAAGTAAACTGGCACTATACTCGGGAGACCTTTTTATTTGCCTGAAGGAGTCAACAATTTCCTCCCTATTTTTTAAACAATCACATTCATCCAATATGTATGAAACCTTCAACAACACATTTTCAAGTAAAGGATGATTATTATAGCACTTATTGTCCTCATACCAACTGGATAACAGGTTATAGTAATTGTCCGTCAGTTTATCGTCAGTCCTGACCTTTTGTATTAACCCGTAAAGGTAGTTGAAGTTATAATCCAACTTTCTGTTAAAGTCTCTCTTACAGTTTGGCCTATAGCAGTATGTTTGAATATACTCGTCAGGATTTTCATAATCAAGAAGGTACTTGTACAGTTTATAGGTCATCTGTGCATCATCCATAGCATTATGGGCATTATACGTGGTATTCAGAACATTTGCAACGATATAACTTAGCTTGTTGCTAGGCAGGTTAAGGTTACGTTTGCTTGAGTTTAACGTACAATAATACTTGAATGATGGTATTGGCATTTCATACCGGGTCAAGGTCTTTGAAATCACACTTAAATCGAATGTAATGTTCTGGCCAACAATAATGTTGTCCTGCAGCAGATCCTTGATTTGCTCATAGTACTCTGGAAAGGTAGGGGCATCGACAACATCCTCCGGGCCGATACCCGTAAATTCGATATTGAATTTGTCAAAATGTGTTTCAGGATTTATGAGCGAATACATCTTATCAACGACGCATCCATTTTCAACAATCACAATCCCCATGGAAGAGGCACCATTACTAAATCTGTTAGGCGTTTCCAAGTCCAATACAATATAATCTTTCATATTATCAACCATCTAATCAAAAATATTTATCAGCAATTATTTTCCATTGATTACGTCATTTACACATTCAACAAATGAATCTACCATGTTTGAGTATTGGTATTGATCACGGATTATCCCATATGAGTTATCACCCATCTTCTTCTGAAGTTCAAAGTCGCTGATAATCCGATACATTGCATCATATAACTGATTTGGATTTCTTTGCTCTACGATAAATCCATTGTCCTGTATCATGTCCATACTTGCACCGACGGCATCCGTGACGACAAGTGGATTTCCATAGTACATGGCCTCATTTAATACGAATACCCATGGATCACCCATTTCATGGTTTATGGATGGAACTACCACCAGATTACTGCTTTTATAATAACCTTTCAATTCTTCGTTATCCACTTTGCCGCAGAATTTGATATCTTCTATGTTATTGTCCCTGACGTAACCTTTAAGGTATTCTTCCTCCTCTCCACTACCAACAATAACCAATGATGCATCCTTCACCCTTTTTTTCAATAATTCAAAAGCCTTTATCAAATAAATTACTCCTTTACGCTTTATCAGACGACCAACATATAGAATCTCCTTATTGTCCTTTTTGTCGATAGGTTTTATATCCGCGGAGATATTGCTGACGTTAGGCATGATGTGAATCTTGTCTGATGTTGTGAACTTTTCAAAGTATCTTTTATGAAGGCTTCCGGGTACAAGAATTCCATCGGCACCATTTACAAGTAGCTTAATAATGAAGTCAAGAACCTTCTGTTTAATGTTGTTATCTCTAGGCCAATCCCAGTCTTCTCTCCATATTATGAAACGTTTGTGTCTAATCTTTGATATGACCAGAATAAAGATGCTTTCAATCAATTCCTGCAGACAATCCCAACTGCCTCCAACAACAACATCATAATCGGAGAATAATTGTCCGATAAGTCCTCTGGCAAAGCCATGGCTGTTTTTAAGTACTTCATAATCCACATCTTCCAATGACTTGATATTATTGGTGGCAGTTCCGTCATAGATGTCCTCAATTACCTGCATATGACTGAAGATTAACTTCAAATCATATTCCTTGCTTATTCGTCTGAAAAATTCTATACGATACCACATTGCCGTGTTATGTATAAACAATACCTTGGTCACTAGAAATCCTCCTCTAAGACTTTGTTTTATTTATTATCTTATGTTGTATTTACTCAAGTACCCTTTTGAATATTTGACTGTCTCCATTATCATAGATTTTACTGGACTTGTTGATACCTTCCTCTAAAGGTATGTAAATACCATTTCCATATAAGAATGTGTCATGGCCTATGTTATAGCCCCGCAGGAACATGTACGTACCGGGAGCCATCTCCGACATGTTATGTGGATTACACGTTCTAATATCGTTTAGCCAGTATAATAGGATATTACTGAATGCATCAGAATATACGGTGTTGTTGTCGTGTCTGTTTTCATTAAACCATGCAACGCCCTCATATTCACCTTGGCTGAATATCGGCGCATCAATTGTATTGTCCAATGGGAGGGTGGATGTCTGGCCGGCATATAAATCTATTAAACCGGTATTCAGTATGAAGAACAATACAAGGAATATACCCATTATCCAGAAGGATATCTTGATGTTTTTGCTCAGCGGCACATTTCTAACCAGAGCCACGGCTGAGGTGAATATATAGTACATACCGATGATACAGAACGGTGAAAGCACTACAAATGTAACCTCATAAATTCTCTGAAGACTTAACTGTCCCTGAAATGCAGGTATGAACAATCCACAAGCCAATATTATCATGTTGAATATTGCAAATGCATTATATTCCTTTGTAAAGTGGAAATATTTCCTATTTATCAGGTTCATTATAAACCCTATTACTATGAACACGACTGATAACAGGATTACTCTTTGAGCGTTTATGCTTACAATATCCATGAATGAAAACGGCCACCAAATATGTATGAACGCCAATATCGGAACAATAACCAGTATGGCCTGTTTTCTTTTCAAGCTAAGATGCTTCAATTTCATTACTACATTCTTAAGATGAGGATATGTCTTGACGTCCTCTACTGCAACGTCCTTGGATAATCGTTTATATACTTTATATAATATTATTAAAAGTATCAATAATGCTACTGAAGCCGCCAGTAGAATCATAGGATTTATACTCCCACCAAGTACTATTGACTGGACGTTCTTGCTTACTATACGAAGTGCATCAAACAGTGATCCTATAGGCTTGCTGTCTGCGGTCAATGAGTAATATATGACGATAAATCCAATGAAGAATATCGACAATGGCAGACTAATAGTTTGATTATCTAGCTTCAGGTAATCTCCAAAGTATTTCTCTTCAACACCAAACTTCAACAGTATGTTATTGATGATGTTACCGAATCCACTTGATATTATGGTTAAGGACACTATTGTAGCAAGCAAGGTGAACATGAATAAATATGTGACGCTGTAGTGTGATACTATTAATCCAACACCGAATATCAGGTAGAGCAGTTTACGTTTCCTTTGTGATATCTGCCGGTCAATCATCAGCCATACGAGAAGTACCAGGAATATTTCCGCTATTTGTTGTCTGGCCATCTGAACCATCCAGCCATAACTGAATCCGTTGTAGGCTACAAAGAAGAACGCTGCAAGAAATGCCATCTTTGGTCCGGTATGTTTTTCAAATATCTTATACAATCCAATACTAATCAATGAGAATAGGAAGGGATAGATGAATTTCAGTACCCAAGTTAGCGTCATGCCCGATAGTTTACTGTATATCGGAGCGTACATCACGACACTTAGCATGGCATTATATGCGTGTGGCCACGTATGATCCCAAATTCCATTTTTGATGACATATGTTGCAAACTGATATTCGAAGAATATGTCATAACCCCATATGTGATTTGATATCATTACGCTGTAATACAATATCGATAATGCTATGCTGAATATCGCAAAGTGATAATACTCCCTTTTAAGGAATCCTCCAACCATGGCAAGTACAACACCGCATATTATCAGCAATAGCAGTATCTGAATATTGTTGTTTGAATAGTACTGATATACGTATGCTCCTATTATTGCTATCAAAGGCAGTAGACATAAAAACAGGAACTGGTTTGATGATATTATCTCAAAACCCAATTTGGAGGAGGTCTCTATGTGATACTCCTTATCTTTGACGTATGCCATATACAAAAGTCCCATATTGTATACAGTGAATGTTACTAGTAACGGAATGTTTTCTATTGGTCTTGCTATGGATAAGTGTGGATATACCTGATTCATAAAAAGTCCAATCAGCATAACCGACGCTATACTTAAACCAACACTCAGCAGGGTTGTAAAGGTATTGCCAAGGTCATGCAACTTCAGAATTCTGAGAATGATTATTCCGGGAACAAATCCAAGGTATAATAATGTTATAATATCATTAAATACAGGTATGTGTATCGAATTCAGGGATAATAATCCTACAATCCACATCAACACTTGAATTAATACGATTGCATATGTGAATTCGTTAAATTTCCAGTCATTTAATGTGAATATGTTATTGATTTTCATATCGTTCAACTCGTCTCTTGTGGGGATGATTTTCATCTTCTTTTTAATCCGTTACGTTTTGTCCTTTTTCTAGCAATCTACGGTATACTTCAAGAGTTTCATCACACATTATGTCAATGGAATCTTCGGGTATACTGTCAAATGCATTTTTTTCAAGTTCTTTTAATAATTCTTTATTGTTGATTACTTTTAATAGTTTATCTTTCAGCTGACTTACAGAACCTGCTTCAAACAGGTATCCGTTTCTACCATCTTCTATCAGTTCAGGTATTCCCCCGATGTTGCTGCCTATAACGGGCGTTCCGGTTGTAAAACTTTCATAGATTACAAGGGGGGAGTTGTCATAGCATATGGATGGTATGATTATGACGTTGGATGCAGCATAATACTCTTTGATTTTTTCATTGTCAACAAATCCATGGAATATTATCCTATCATCACCTGATGCCAATTCTTTAAATTCCTCTTCATCATATCCCTTGCCTATAAGATTTAATCTTATGTACTTATCATCAATCTCTTTGAATGCATTTATCAGGGTATCTACGCCTTTATGTTTTCCAAGACTGCCAATGTATGTAAAGTCAAGGATATCATAGTCTTTTACAGTTTTTTCACTCTTGAAATCTATGCCTAACGGTATTTTAACACATTTTGTATTATTGAAGAAGCCGTTTTGCCTGTACTTTTCTATCATGAAATTGGATGGTGCTATCATCAGGTCTATGTTGTCGCCAAGTAACTTTCGCTGAATATTCACGTATGTTTCACAGATTTTGTTTTTATTTTCACATAGGGTGTCATTTCCTCTTATAAGGTTTGCTCTTGGACATATGAGTGAAAAGTCATGTGACTCGAATACAAGAGGAATATCTAACTTTTTTCCTACTTCAAAGCATGATAAGGATAATCCCTTGAAATTATTAACATGTATTATCTCACACTTTTCCTTTTCTATGATTTCAATTATTTTATCTCTGCAGTTTCTATTCCACAAGTCAAACAGATGCCAAAATGGTTTTAAAAGGCCATTAGCTTCGGTTTGTCGATATGTTGGGTATATTTTTGTTTCATTTATTGAATATATAGTAATGTTGTCCTCTTTTTGTACTTCTTCCTTATTATCTGCGCTGCATGTGATTACGACAACTTCATTGCCCTTTTTTGCAATATTTCGAACTAGCTTGTCCACTATGATTTCCGCACCGCCCAGCACATATGGTGGGTATAAGTTGCTTATAATACAGATTTTCATAGCAATTCCTCATATAAATCATGTATGTCCTTAGCGATAGATTTCCATTCATATTTCTCTTTAACCAGCTGTCGTCCCCGTAATCCCATTTGCTTTTGAAGATTTTTGTCACTGATTATTGTGGTGATTGCCTTTGTCAGTTGTTTGACGTTTTTGGGCTCTATTATAATGCCGCATTTGCGTTCTATTACATCATCTGAAACTCCTACTATGGTAGTGCTGATGATTGGGGTCTGGCATGCAAGAGCTTCAAGTACAACTATTCCAAATCCTTCCTGAAGTGATGATATTGACGGCAGGACAAATAATGTTGAATTTGCATAGTATTCCAGTACCTCTTCGTCTGTCAGGTATCCCTTAAATTCGACATTTTCTTCAATGCCTAACTTTTTACTTTTATTTATGTAATAATCCAAAAGTTCTCCTTTACCTCCAATAATTAGTTTTATATCTGGTATGGTATTTTTTACTTCCTTTATTGATTCTAACAGGTAATCCAGTCCTTTATATTTATGAAATGCATCCAATACGCTTAGGAAAAATATCTGTTTTTCCTCTTTTTTCGTGTTTGTCGGCTTGAATATTTCCGTATCAACACCGTTTGGTATGGTGACTACTTTGTCTTTGTAGTTTTGGAGGTGTGGGGAGTTGATATAGTCATCCTGTGTTATGATAATCTTGTCTGCCTTGTTGAGAAGTAATTTCAATGCTGTTGTGTTGTAGGTTTTCGCAATCAAGTTTGCTATTCCAGTTCCTATGATGTCATTGTGGTATGTTACTACAAGCGGCTTGTTTTTTAGTCTGCATATTATGTTGCTCCAATCACTGCTCCATGGTGTGGGAACATGTGTGTGAATAATGTCAAAGTCCTTCTTGTAAAGAACATTCGGAAGTGATAAGCATACGTTTGTATTGGCAATCTTTCCAGTATAGGGAAGTCTATTGATTTTTATATTATTATAAATCTCTTCATCTACACTACTTGGTTCATTTGCACAAATTACTTCTACATCACAATCGTCATATTTTACAAGTTCACTGGAAATGTAGTATACATACTTTTCCACGCCACCAATAAACGGATAAAATCTAACAGGTGTCTGAATTATCTTCAAATTAAAACCTCATATAAACTAATTAATCATCACTTGATAGGCTCTGTGATTCCATTAATATATATTATGTTTTTTAAAAAAAATATAATTATCCTTAGGGGGACATGATAAAAATTATTATAAAACAAAAACTGGTCTACTTCCGATTCATATAGAAAAAAAACACTTCTCTTAATAAGGTTGTGGCACAGAATTTTTTTATAGTAATAAAGAGAATGGGCAATGCTGTTGCTATATCGAATCTAATCACAGCGATACCATGATAATCACAACTCCGGTAAATTCATTAATCACTGTTATTGTTTTAGGTGATTAGGTAGTATTCGATAAAGCTAAGTAGGGCTTGATTAATTCCAATTAGTCAGGTCTTTGATTTTTGATATCTGGCCTAACAATCTTAAAAAAAGTTTTAAAGAGAATAAACTCTTTATTTCTTATTTCTTTTGACAACAATCTTTTCGGCTCTTATTTGTGGAGGTATGGTATTTGTAGGATCACCCACTGTGTACACATCTATCCGTGAGCCTGTCTTTATGGCGCTTATATTTGCCTCTACCTGCTTGTTGTCCTTGTTTTCTACAAATATCTTGGTATTGTTTCTGACAATTATTGACATGTTGGATGTTCTGTTTGTCTCATCCGTTATGTAGAAGGTTCCCAGCGTATTGTTGGTCAGTGTTGGACTTCCCGTCGTGTTTCCAATCACTTTGACATTTGATATGTCCGGCAGTTGATCCATCGTGGCATTGTATGTACCTATAACAAATCCTGCAAGAACAACCAATAATATTATCATTTGTAGAGGTGAAAGTTTCATATTATATCCCTTAATTTTTATTATTTTAATATATGTATACTATAATAATTATATTTATGCATGAATATTTAACCGTAAAAAACTTTCAGATTTAATCCTCTAATTTTCCGATATACGTGGCATAGAACCCATCAGTATCTGCATACACTGGTTTGAATCCGAATTCCTTTGACTTTTCCATTGCATCCTGAATGTACTGTCTTCCCCACGCAGTTATTGCCGCTCCACATTCTTTTTTATACCATCTGAATCTTGAGTAACCATATGCACCATACATCGAATTGGCAAGCCTTTTTAATCCTTGCTGCTCAAAGTCAAGAGCCTTTTTCTGTTCCGGTTGGGATTCTGTTTTCATCAGTTTCTTTATTCTTTGTCGTTCATTTAATATTTCGCCGATAAGTGATGGGATAAATCCCTTAGGCTCTTTCTTAAATTTATACCCATTTTCAGGACATTCATAGTATTCATCTTCCGATAGGCCTTCACCACTGGTAATGGTATCAGGTGAAATGTTTTGTGCTATGATGATTGACGGATACAGACTTTTAAAGTCAAGGTAGGCTATGTGTTCAAATAATCCTTTTTCAGGTTCTTTAACATATCCGCCTGCGTTACGTTTTGAATTCATCCTCTGATTATACTCGGTACTTGTAGGCTTGTTGGGTACGATGTTATTCATATTGTATGCTTTAAGCATCAAGTACCATTCTATCATTTGACCTGTCGTCATACGTGCAATATCAAACAGGGGCTGTCCTACAAGTCTGCTTTGAGCTACAGTAAGGGGAGTTATCTTTTCACCAATTTCCATGGTTGTTTTAGCGTCATCCATGGAGTAATCGAATAATTCCTCTAATCTTTCGCTATCTGAGTCCCAGTACTCAAATATCTTATCACCTGGAACGTCTATCTTCTCCACATCAAACAGTTCAAGGTAGACTCTTTCCAGGGTATAATGGTCTAGTTGCATGTACTGTCTTGCAAGCAGATATAAATCCACATGTACACGCCCTTTTATGATGCCCGCATTATTGAATCCTCTTTTCTGGAATTTCACGCTACTTCCGTCAACGCCCAAGTCAAGCTTAACATTCAGCACATCCGCCCTTTTCTTGATGTAGGGTAAATCGAATACGTCCGAGTTATATCCGACAAGCATATCCGGATTTTCCTCTTTAATTATTTCCACAAAACGATTGAGGACGTCCTCTTCGGAGTCATATGTTTCCACATAGTCATGCCGTGATTTCTTGGTGGACAATACCTTGTTTAACCCATAATTGCTGCTTAGACTCATCATTATGATAGGATCTTCCTGGCTGTTGGGCATTCCCTGAGCATTGTATACTTCAATGTCAAAACTAAGAATCTTATTTCTATTGCTATGTTCATTTGTGTCAAGGGGAGTTTCTTCAAGTTTAAAGAGTATAACATCATCATCTATGCTCGTATTGTCATAGGTTGTCTTGTCTATTGTTTTTCCATGTAGTTCTAAAATGTTGCTGGGTGTTATCTGTTTGTCAATCAGATATCTTCTATAAAAAGGTATGTCATATTCCCTTATTTGTCTGACCGTAGGCAAATCTCTAATCAAGTCCCTTTGTTTAGGTACTTCCTGTGGGTGTTTGAAGGTTATTTTTATGAATTCACGTTCAACTCCTATATCTATCTTGGATTCCTTTTCAATATCCTCCAGTTCAAATTCATTTAATTGGCTGATGCATTCTTCATAGTCATCAGTTAATACATACATGTATGGCTTGAAAGAGTCATCATATGCAATTATGTTTTCTTCTGTGTCTGGGTCTATACCAAATAATCGGATAACTGCCTTGTCGTTGAATGTGATATAATCAATATCATTTAGAACAATTTTCTTAGTTTCCATAGAATTAAATCTATATAACTAAATATTAAAAAGTTTATATAATTATCTATAAGATTATTAATTTTACTCGTGTGATATGATGACAAACTTCAGAAGATTAAATGATGATGATAATGTAAAGAAATTGGCTCATTGGATATACGCTGCAGATGTGCAATTGTTCAACAGTCTTTATACAAACAAGACCAATTCATTGGAGGCGATTGTAAAGTTAATCATGAGCGATTACATTAATCCTTATCATAGGAAATTCATTACATTGGTATATGATGATAATCCTAAGGATATCCAGGCTCTTGGATTATCATTCAAGGGTTCTGAGATAACAGTTAATGAGACATATAACGCCTTTGACAGTACCGGTTTTACGTCTGTCAGAAACTCCTTGTTATATGAATATATCAGTGTCCTCGTCGCCTCCGGTATTAAGAGAAATGATTATTATTTGTCAAGCATTTATGTGGATACGAATCATCGTAAGAAGTATATCGGAAGTAAACTGGTTGAAAATATCAAACAAAAGGCTAGACAATCAAATTCCAACAATTTATATGTTGATGTTAGTGAAGATAAGTCCTCATTGATTGATTTTTATGGAAGATTGGATTTTGAAAAATCCAAATTTAATTATCACACGCTTATTGGAAGACAATATGGTTACATTACAATGGTTTATAAAATAAAATAGGATGTGTAAATATGGATAAAGTAGATGATATAACAATAATTTTGGGAAGAGGTCGTGATTCAAACGCCTACATTATAGGTGATGCATTGATTGATCCCGGCTCCGGATTGGATATTGATTATCTGAAGGCAGAAATTAAAGAGGCCGATATTTCAATGGATGATATCAATAAAATCGTAAATACTCACTGTCACTACGATCATATAGGCGCCGATAAACAGTTGCAGGATGAATATGGCTATGACATATATATGCATCCATTGGATAAGAAAAGTGTGGATGAAAAACTGGATGACGTCACAGTCGCAACATCATTCGGCATGACGACTCCCGACTTGGATATTAAAGAGTTGAATGAGGGAGACATGATTGAAGGTTATGAGGTAATTCACACTCCCGGTCATACCATAGGAGGAATATGTTTATGCAACGCTAAAAGCCTTATAAGTGGAGATACAATTTTTGCCGGTGGAAACTTCGGAAGAACAGATCTTCCTACAGGTGACTCTAGACAGATGGCCGAGTCAATACTTAAGATAGCCAATCTTGATGTTGTACAGCTATTTCCGGGTCATGGGCCATATGCAATTTCCCAGGTATCCGAACAGATTTCCCTTGCAGTCATGATAGCATCTAGACTGTAGGATTATCTTATAATTCATCTTTTTTTTTAAATAAATTTTTTCATAAAAAATAGTGGAATAAAGTTCTAATCTAAGTATATTAGAACTATTTAGGTAATGATTATTTACGTAGATATTTGAATACAATATATATTCCCAGAACAATACTTATTATGAAACCTGCTAAGGATATCATATATACATAGTCTATTGGAAGGCCTGTTGTTGTTTTAAATAGTGATGAAGCTACAATTGTTGCAGCAAGTACTAATGCAGTACCAACAATTAATGCGGCTAATATTAATGATAATGAAATCATATTTTTAAGGTCATCTAATCCATTATGTTTTAGGTTAACCTCTAGTTCACCTTCTTCTAGCTTGTTAAGTGTAGAGTTAAGTTTGTCAGGTAAGTCTTTTAACAGATGTTCAATTTCAACTATGTAATTTAATCCACCATGTACAATATTTCCTGTACTGAACTTTTCACCTATCATTTTTTTAGCAAATTTTTCAAGTTCTCCTGTGAGATTGAATGCTGGATCTAATCTGCTTCCACTGTCTTCTAAGAGTATTAAACCTCTACCAATCATTACAAATTCTCTAGGAAGAACAATGTTGTGTTTTATCATCACATTCATTAAATTTGTAAATATTCCTTCCATTTGATCTAATTCTACGCCAAGATACTTGTTTAACAAGTCTTCCACATCTTCCCGGAATTCTTCAGTATTCTGTTCTGGAGTAATAATCTTCATATATAATAATTGTTTTATGAGATTTTTGGAATTACCAGATAATAGTATCAAGATTAACTGAGCAAGATTTCCTCTGAATTCATCACTGATTACTCCAACCATACCCCAATCAATGTATGCTACTTTTGCATCTTTGGTAACAAACATATTTCCAGGATGTGGATCTGCATGGAAAAATCCATCTAATAAAATTTGTTTAAGATATGATTGAGCACCAATTTTTGCAATTTCCTTATTGTCAATTCCTTCTACTTGTTTATCAAACAAGTCTGTTAATTCATATCCATCGATAAGTTCCATTGTAATTACTTTACTTGAAGAACAATTCCTGAATACCTGTGGAATTACTATGTTTTCATCTTCTTTAAAGTTATTTGTTACTTTTTGTATGTTAGTAACTTCTTCCATATAGTCAAGTTCTTTGAATATTGATCTTTCAAATTCCTTCATTATTGCAGGAAGGTTATATGTTCTGGTTTTTGTAATGTATTTATCAGCTTTTCCCGCTAGATTATTTAATATTTTTACATCTGCTACAATTATATCATATATATTTGGTTTTTGGATTTTAACTGCTACTTCTTGGCCTGTTTCTTTTAATGTAGCTTTATATACCTGTCCAATGGATGCTGATCCGAGTGGGGTTTCATCAAATTCAGAATATATTTCTTCAAGAGGTCTTCCAAGTTCCTTTTCCACAACTTCTTTCATTTGGTCAAATGGAGTTGCTGGAGTATCATCACGTAGTTTTTTAAGATCTTCAGCTATTTCAGGCCCAATCATATCTGGACGTGATGCTAATAGTTGACCTAACTTAACGAATGCAGGACCTAATTCTTCCATTGCTTCTCTAAGTCCACTTAAGTCAAGTTCTTCATCAGAACCATCATCTGTTTTCTTTCTTTTTGAGGATGCTGTTAACACAGATATTACTTTATGCTTTTTTGCAACATC
>AUXO016781592.1_pt1 | contig 24735 bp, 22 predicted proteins | sample 768731 | NCBI WGS metagenome assembly AUXO01 (sample SAMN02715735, study PRJNA202380) | gut metagenome | biome: sheep rumen | host: Ovis aries | place: New Zealand: Palmerston North | reverse complement strand
GGTCCGACACCTTTGACTACACCGGAGTACATGCTGGAACGATGCAGATTGCTTAAAATAATCTCATGTGTTTCAGGAGTGGTATATGTCAGATAACACGGAACCTGGTCTTTAAACGGACGGATGGATTTCGTTGTTTCGGAAAACCGCAGAAATCCTTCTGTACCCGGTTCGTACTGTGTCTTAGAAAAATCAATACTGGATGTCAAAATTCTCGGTGGAGTACCTGTTTTTAAACGGAATGTCTGCAACCCTGCATCCCGCAAAGATTGAGATAATTCATTCGTGGTTTCTTCAAGGTCAGGTCCGCCCGGTTTGACTTCATCCGATATCATATTTACTCCGGCCATATAGGTTCCGGTTGTTAATATAACAATTGTCCCGGGTATAAATGAACCATCTTTCAGGGTTACACCTGTTACTTTGTCTTTTTCAACATTGATTCTAATGGCCATTCCTTCTTTTACAGTCAGATTTTCCTGATGCAGGCATACATTCTGCATCATTTTTTTATAAGCTATCTTATCCGACTGTACACGTAATGCTCTGACACCCGGTCCTTTTGCACTGTTCAGCATTTTAAACTGTAAGGCTGTCTGATCGGCTGTGATCGGCATCTGTCCGCCTAGAGCATCTATTTCTCTGACGACAATTCCTTTGGCAGGACCTCCTACGGAAGGATTACATGGCATTTTCCCGATATTATCAATGCTTAATGTTAATAAAAGTGTTTTTTTATTGAGTCTGGCAGAGGCAAGTGCAGCTTCAATACCTGCATGTCCCCCTCCTATAACAATAATGTCAAATTGATTCATTGATTTTCTTCACCATTTCTTTCAACTGATCACATTCTTTTTCACATAGAACTTCAAAATGAATTTTTCTTTTCATTTCACATTGTTCCATGAAAAGCTTATAGAACATAATCCTTCCGATATATTCACGTATACGTAATTCTTTGTCTTTTATGGAATAAACAAAAGGTATTGCCAAATGAATCTTTTCACCTTCAATTTTGATACAGTCTGTTTTGCTTCCTCTGATGAAAGACCATGCTGGATCTTCTGTTTTTGTCCTGGCAATTCTGTGTGCCTGTGCTTTCTCATTTTTAGAACCTGTTTCTTTACCGAGTTCATGATGAATCTTGGCAAGCTGATGATTCAGCATGTCAGACAAAAAAGTATCCTCAGGATTTTCATCGGGATCAGCACTCCATAAATCAATTCCGTTTTTTGAAGCCTTTTCCAGTATTTTTACTGTTATTTCAGGATCATTTCGATCCAGATAACAGTAGCTTTCCAGATGAATTGGTATTTCTATATCTACTTCATCCGGATAAACAGGAGAAACAAAGAATACAACACCTGTCAGATACAGGCAGGATAATTTCTCCGGAATCTGATTTCTGGCAGATTTACGAATAGCTTCATAAAGCTGCTGTTCAGAGTTGTATCCTGTTCTTTCCCCGTAGTTTTTCCACATCTGCTTAATAGACAGTTTTTTGATGGAATCAAAATGGGCATATCCGACAAATCCTTTTTTTCTTCCATATCGTGGTTTGGAAAAGAAGAACAGAAGATCTCCTTTTCTGAAATCACTGAAATTTTTCTTACTGGAAAGACGCCAGAAAAGGATTGTGCGATGTCTGCACAACCTCTGGTATTCCAGCATCTTTTCATCTGTCACATAAGCAATTGAACTCATATTTTTTCCTTAGAATAATCCGTATGTGCTTCCTGTTTCATCTACACCCATGTTGATGGCTGCAGGTACTTTCGGCAATCCGGGCATTGTTAAAATGTTTCCTGTGTAGACAACCACAAAACCTGCACCTGCAGAAATACTGATATCCTTTACATGGATTGTGAAATCTGTCGGTCTTCCTTTTAATTTCAGATCATCTGTTAAAGATAAAGGTGTCTTTGCCATACAAACAGGCAGTTTATCCCAACCATTTTCGATGAAATTCTGAATTTTTTCTTTTGCAAGATCTGTATATTCGACATCTTTTGCACCATAGATAACTGTAGAAATCTTTTCAATCTTTTCTTCGATGGATTCCTTTTCATCATAGATAAATTGGAAATCATTATCTTTTGCAGTAATGTCAACAATTGCATTGGCAAGATCTGTCATACCATTGCCACCGTTAGCCCAGCCATCTGCTTCAGATACAGGATGATTGTTTTCTTTGCACCAGTTAAGCAATGCAGCAACTTCATTCGGTGTATCTTTGGCAAACTTATTCACTGCAACAATATACGGCAGATTGAAAGATTTGATGGATTCAATGTGCTTTGCAAGGTTTTCTGTTCCCTTTAACAATGCTTCAATATTTTCTTCATCCAGGTTTTCCTGCTCAACACCACCATGCATTTTCAAGGCACGTACTGTAGCAACAATGACAACTGCAGATGGTTTTAATTTAGCACTTCTGCATTTGATATCCAGGAATTTTTCAGCACCGAGATCTGCACCGAATCCTGCTTCTGTCACAACATAGTCTGCTAATTTCAAAGCAAGTTTTGTTGCTATAACAGAGTTGCATCCATGTGCGATATTTGCGAATGGTCCGCCATGGATTAATGCTGGTGTATGTTCAAGTGTCTGTACAAGATTTGGCTTGAGAGCATCTTTCATGACAACAGTTGCTGCACCTGCAGCTCCGATATCTTTAACTGTTACCGGTTTATTATCATATGTGTATGCAACGATACATCTGCCGATTCTTTCCTCAAAGTCTTTCAGATTATCGGAAAGACAGAGAATTGCCATAACTTCTGTAGCAACCGTAATAACAAAATGGTCTTCTCTTTCAATGCCGTTTGATTTTTTCTTCTGTCCGATTGTGATATCACGTAATGTACGGTCGTTCATATCCATACATCTCTTCCATACTACTTTTTCCGGATCAATGTTTAATTCATTGCCCTGGAAGATGGAATTGTCAAGAATAGCAGCGATCAGGTTATTTGCGGTTGTGATTGCATGCATATCACCTGTGAAATGCAGGTTAATGGATTCCATCGGAACAACCTGTGCATATCCTCCACCTGTAGCTCCACCTTTTAATCCGAATACAGGACCGAGGGAAGGTTCTCTCAGACAAGCCATTACATTTTTGCCGATTTTTGCCAAACCGTCAGCAAGTCCGATTGTTGTGGTTGATTTTCCTTCACCAGCTTTCGTAGGATTGATTGCAGTAACAAGGATCAATTTTCCGTCTTTCTGATCCTTGATTTCTTCATATAAATCACTTTTAATTTTTGCCTTGTCATTTCCGTAAGATTCAAGATACTTTTCAGCAATACCTGCTTTTTCTGCGACTTTTTTAATATCTTCTAATGTAGCAGACTGTGCAATTTTTAAATCATTGTTCATTTTAATCTCCTTTATCCTATTTTTTTACGTCCTGTTAATGCATGCGATAATGTAATTTCATCAGCATAGTCCAGCAATCCTCCTGCCGGCAAACCATGCGCTATTCTTGTAACCAATGTATTCGGACATCTTTCCTTGATGATTTTTCCTAAATACATTGCGGTTGTTTCTCCATCCATGGTGGTATTTGTGGCAAGAATGATTTCATCACAGTCTTCTGCTCTGTGAATCAATTCATCTATATTCAATGCATCGGGACCTATTCCTTTTGACATGGATATCAATCCATTCAAAACATGATACACACCTCTGAATTCACCTGTTTTTTCCATTGCTATGACATCTTTTGCCGACTGCACAACAAAGATCTGACGGTGATTCCGATCCGGATTTTTACATATGGAACATTCTTCCTGATCACTTAAATTGCCGCAAATTTTGCAATGTTTTAAGTTCTTTTTAACATCTATTAATGCATCTGCAAATCCCTGTACTTCCAATTCATCCATATCACTGATCAAAAGAGCATATCTTTCGGCGGTTTTTTCACCGACACCGGGCAGCAGACGAAATTTTTCGATTAAATTTGTGAGAGATTGTGGATACATCTTACATTCCCGGTATATTCAGACCCTGTGTAATAGATCCCATTTTTTCTTCACGTTCTGCATTTGCCTGATCAATTGCATCATTCATAGCAATCAGAATCATATCCTGGAGCATTTCACGATTTTCTGCATCCATCAGTTCTTCTGCAATATTGACTTCCTCTACTTCATAAGTTCCGTTAATCGTGATGGAAACACCACTGCTTCCACCTGTTTTTCCGGTATACTTTTTCTCATTTAATTCCTGTTCTGTCTGTTGCAGACTGTTCTGCATCTGTTGTGCCTGTTCTAATAACTTTTGAAAATCCATACCTTCCTCCTTATATAATTTCGACATTATCCTTACCGAATAACTCGATGACTTTTTCTTCCGGTGTTTTTTCTTTTATTTCTTCTATCTGATATTTTTCAATTTTCATTCCTTCCGGTAATGAATTTATCTGCCATAAAGCCCTAAATTCAGATGAAGCTTCTTTAAATGCATGTTCTGTTATTGCAAACAACATCTTATCCAGATTGCATTTTTCTTTCAGAAAATAATACAATTTTTGATTCATTTCAGGATCATTTATACGATTTGCGACAGCATTTGCCCTGCATAATACCAAAATACAGTCTTTTCCGCTTGCAGCGATCTTTGTATCGTTTAATAAAGTAGTATATTTTCTGCTTTCAAGATCCATCATAGAGGATAACTTGCGGAATGCTTCCTCATCCTGTGCCTTGGAAGCTTTATCACATAGAACAAGAATACTGACAATTTCATTGACAGAATAGGTTTTTGCTTCCTTTTTTTCAATAACAGGTTCTGCAATAACCTTTTTTTCTTCCTTTTCTTTTTGTTTGACAGGGACATTCACCTGTTGAACAACCTGTTGTTCTTTTGGTTCTGTCATTTCTATTGTGATGGATAAAATAATGACTTCAAAACAGTTTGCTGCAGAAATAGTAAGACGATAACGGTCTTTGGTATCCAGTAATCGTTCTGCAATGGACATATATACAGAAGATGAAGCAAGATTACCCATATCCAATGCCTGTTCCCGGGTTAGTACCTTCAAAATCTGTTCTTTCCCTGTTTTTTGGAAAATGACTATATCCTTTAATATATCAATACATCCATCTGTAAATCTTTGAAAATCAATTCCTTTTTCTTCATATGACTTTGTTTGTGAAAGAATCTCTTCCAAATTACATGCAAGCATGTTTTTTATAAGATTTATTTTTTCTTCTGTTGTTGCTAAACCGTAAATTCTATCAATTGCTTCTTCAGATATATCATCATTTGTATAAGAGGCACATTGATCCATGATACTTAATGCATCTCTCATTCCTCCATCTGACAATACAGCTATCATTTCTGCTGCACCGGCATCCATTTTGATATTTTCTTTTTCTGCAATGCTTAACAGATGATCCCTGATTTGGTCTTTTCTGACTTTTGTAAAGTCATATCTTTGACATCTGGAAATAATCGTAGGAAGTAATTTCTGCGGATCAGTCGTTGCCAGAATAAAAATGACATTTTCAGGAGGTTCTTCTAATGTCTTCAACAAAGCACTTGAAGCTGCACTGGATAACTGATGCACCTCATCGATAATATATACTTTATGCATGCCCTGCATTGGTGCCAGTCTGGATCTTTCAATCAAATCTCTGATATCTTCAACATGTGTTTCATTTGCAGCGTTAATTTCAATAATATCGGGATGTGTACCATTTAATGCAGCAATACAGTTTTCACATTTTCCGCATGGCGCTATTTCCGGATGTTCACAATTGACAGATTTTGCCAGTAATCTGGCCATTGTTGTTTTTCCTGTACCTCTTGGACCACAAAAAAGGTATGCATGTCCGACTTTATTTTGCCGGATTGCATTTTGAATGGATCTTACAATGTATTCCTGACCGACAACTTCATCAAATGTTGAGGATCTGTATTTCTGATATAAAGCAATTTTCGCCATTCATTTCTCCTATGCCAACCATTATAGCAAAAAACCTGCTTAAAAAGCAGATTCGCCTGTCAAATACTTCATTTTTTTAAGTCCTTTTTTTGCATTCTTTTTTGTCTGAAAAATGAACTGAGTATTTCAGCACATTCGTCCTTTAAAACACCGGAATAAATATTCGGATGGTGGTTGATCTTTTTGATTTGATTGATATCAATTAATGTATTGACACATCCGCCTTTTGGATCTGTTGTTCCATAATAAACCGATCGAATTCTGGATAATATGATTGATCCGGTACACATCATGCACGGTTCCAGTGTTACATATAAATCACAATCTTTTAAATTCCATGTATTTAGTTTCTTGCTTGCTTTTTGTATTGCAAGTATCTCTGCATGTGAAGTAGATAGTTGCTGGTGTTCTTTCATATTATGTGCTTTTGCTATAATTTCACCATCTTTAACAATGACACATCCAATTGGCACTTCATCTATTTTTGCTGCTTTTTCTGCTTCTTTCAAAGCGATTCTCATATAATCTTCATGTGTTTTCATAGACAAAAAAATGGCACACGCAAACAGAGGTCTGTATGGCTGCTACCTTCCGGTCCTGACCAGGTTCTACACATGATTGCTGTGCCTTTTGTATTATAAACTGATTATAAAGTTTTCTCAACCTTTATTTTTGTTTCACGTGAAACAATCAGAATTTCTTTCTTGTTTCCGGAATCGTAATCTTCTTCTGTCCACCCATATATGGCTGTAAAGGAGCAGGAATATTTACACTTCCATCTTCATTTACGTTGTTTTCGAGGAATGCAATTAACATTCTCGGTGGAGCAACTACGGTATTATTCAATGTATGCGCAAAATAGTTCTTTTTATCTTTGCCACGGATTCTGATACCAAGTCTTCTTGCCTGTGCATCACCTAAATTGGAACAGCTTCCTACTTCAAAATACTTCTTCTGTCTTGGAGACCATGCTTCAACATCACAACTTTTTACCTTTAGGTCTGCAAGGTCACCGGAACAACATTCCAAAGTTCTGACAGGAATGTCTAATGAACGGAAGAAATCTACTGTATTCTTCCAAAGCTGGTCATACCAGTATTTAGATTCTTCCGGTTTACAAATAACAACCATTTCCTGTTTTTCAAACTGATGAACTCTGTAAAGTCCTCTTTCTTCAATACCATGGGAACCAACTTCTTTTCTGAAACATGGGCTATAGCTTGTCATTGTATACGGCATATCATCTTCATCAAGGATCTGATTAATAAATCTGCCTACCATGGAATGCTCAGATGTACCGATTAAATAAAGATCTTCTCCTTCAATTTTATACATCATGTTTTCCATTTCTTTGAAGCTCATTACACCTTCTACAACACTTCCATGAATCATGAATGGCGGAATGAAATATGTGAATCCGCGATTGATCATAAAATCTCTGGCATATGCAAGAATAGAAGAATGTAATCTTGCAATATCACCTTTTAAGTAATAGAATCCATTACCTGATGTTCTGCCTGAAGAATCCAAATCACAACCATCCAATTTTGTGATGATATCTACATGATAAGGAATTTCATATTCAGGTACTACCGGTTCACCGAATTTTTCAATTTCAACATTTTCACTGTCATCTTTCCCAATCGGAACTGTTTCGTCAATAATGTTAGGAATAACAAGCATTCTCTGACGGATTTCTTTTTCCAAATTTGCTTCTTTTTCTTCCAAAGCAATCTGTTCTGCATCGAGATCCTTCACTTTCTGTTTAGCCTGTTCAGCTTCATCTTTCTTTCCCTGTTTCATCAACATACCGATTTCTTTGGAAATCTTGTTTCTTGTTGCACGGATTTCATCACCCTTGGTTTTTGAAGCACGATATTCTTTATCCATTTCATAGACTTCATCAACCAATACAAGTTTTTCATCCTGGAATTTCTTCTTAATGTTTTCTTTTACCAGATCACGATTTTCACGAATTAATTTGATGTCTATCATTTTATTCCTCCTTACCCAAATAAAAACATCATCTCCGTAAAGGGACGATGTTGATCGCGGTGCCACCCTTTTTGTATAAAAATGTTTCACGTGAAACATTTTTATACCACTTCATTCATGCATATAACGGATGCCGCCGTAAGTGATTAACTTCTCTCAAGAGTGGATTCATTACGTACTGTGACAATTTTCACCAAACATTGCCTCTCTATAAACAGTTAGAAACTACTAATCTCTGTCATCGATTTCTGAAACTTATTAAATCATTCTTAAATCAGTTTGTCAAGAATTGAAACTAATGATAAAATAGTTTTACAAACAACAATTATTAGAACATTTACAGGGGGTTAAATAATGGCTAATAAAACACAATATAAGCACAAACTACAGTATAACAACATGTATAACCGCAATAACTATCGTTCTTTCTCAGTACGCTTTAACAACAATTCTGAGAAGAATATTATTGAATGGTTAGAAAATCAGGATAGTGTTAAGTCATATCTCACAAGATTAATATCTGAAGATATGGCTAAAAATCAATAAAACAAACTATATTCCTTGAATGATAAACCACCTCTGCGCAGCAGGTGGTTTTTTAGTTTATTATATAACATTACCAAAATTAAAAGACGATAGTTTCATCTATCGTCCTTTGTTTATGCTTCAGTTTCTGTTGTTTCCTCTACTTCTTCCTGTTCCGGAAGATCTGTAGTTTCACTCGGTTCTGGTTGAAGAATTGCTATTGTGGATACCTTTTGATCATTCTTAACATTGATCAATTTGACACCCTGCGCACTTCTGGAATAAATAGATACCTGCTTTAATGAAATACGGATAATAATACCTGTATTTGTCATCAGCATACAATCTTCATCACCATCAACTGCCATCATACATACAAGATTGCCGGTTTTTTCAGTGATATTCACTGCTTTAACACCCTTAGCACCTCTGTTGGTCATGCGATATTCATTAATAGGTGATTTCTTTCCAAAACCGTTTTCCGTAACAGTAAGTAAATACTTACCTTCTGAATTTGTCGCCATGCCTATGACTGAACCACCATCTGTGTTGAATCCTCTTACACCTCTTGCTGTTCTGCCGAGCGGACGAATTGTATCCTCCAGGAAACGCATAGCTTTTCCGTTAGATCCGGCAAGAATTATTTCATTGGATCCGTTTGTACCTTTAACAAATGCCAGTTCATCATCCTCATTCAGCTTAATCGCATATTTACCATTCTTATTAATATTATAGAATTCTTCAATCTGCGTTCTCTTGATGATACCATTCTTTGTCGCAAAGAACAGATAACTGACTTCTTCATCACCGGAATATGGAACAAGTGCTTTGACTTTTTCTGTTCTGGACATGGAAATCAGATTGATCACAGGAATACCTTTTGATGTTCTGCTAAATTCAGGAACGTTATATCCTTTGATACGATAAACTCTTCCTATATTTGTAAAGACAAGCAGATTATCATGTGTGGACATATTGACGAATTTTTCAATATCATCATCCTTATTCAGTTCCATTCCTTTGATTCCTTTACCGCCACGGTTCTGTACACGGTAATTATCTGTTGTCATACGTTTTATATAACCATTTCTGGATAATGTAATGACAATGTTTTCTACCGGAATCAAATCCTCATCTTCCATATCTGCAACAGCATCAATGATTTCGGATCTTCTTGGATCAGCATATTTTTCTTTGATAATTGTCAATTCTTCCTTGATGATCTCAATGATTCTCTCATGATGTGCAAGAATATCTTTCAGATCTTCAATCTTTACCAGCAATTCCTGATATTCAATCTCAATCCTTTCTCTTTCCAAACCAGTCAGTCTTCTGAACTGCATATCAAGAATAGCCCTTGCCTGAATTTCATCAAGACCGAATCCGCTCATCAAGTTATTCATTGCTTCGTTTGCATCTTTTGAATTACGAATGGTATGAATAATAGCGTCAAGATTATCAACTGCAATTCTTAATCCTTCCAGAATATGTGCACGATCCTGTGCTTTCTTCAGGTCAAATTCTGTCCTTCTCTTAATGACTTCTTCCTGATGGTCAATATATCCCTGCATCAGTTCTTTCATATTGGCCTGTTTCGGTGTCTGACCAAAAAGAACAACATTGTTTACTACGAAATTGGATTGTAACGGAGATAATTTATATAACTGATTCAATAATACTTCAGGCTGTACATCTTTTCTTAATTCTAGAACAATGCGAATACCATTCATATTAGATTCATCACGCATATCTGTAATGCCTTCGATGATCTTATCTCTATGCAAAGCAGCAATCTTTTCAAACATAGATGCTTTGTTGACCATATAAGGTATTTCATAAATGACAATACGTGATTTTCCGTTTGGCATTTCTTCAATACGTGTTTTGCCACGCATAATGATAGAGCCCCTGCCCGTTTCAAAAGCTCTTCTGATACCGGATCTTCCTAAAATATAACCACCTGTCGGAAAATCAGGTCCTTTAATGTAATCCATCAGCTCAACAGCAGTTAATTCAGGATTATCCATCAAGGCGATAATACCGTCAATTGTTTCACCAAGATTATGCGGGGCAATATTTGTCGCCATTCCTACCGCAATACCCATTGAACCATTGACAATCAGGTTTGGAAATCTCGACGGAAGAACATCCGGTTCCATTTCCTCACCATCATAGTTCGGTGTCATATTGACTGTATTTTTATCCAGATCTCTCAGCATTTCCACTGCGATCTTGGACATTCTTGCTTCGGTATAACGCATTGCAGCAGCACCATCACCATCCATGGAACCGAAATTACCGTGACCGTCAACCAGTACATTGCGCATATTCCAGTTTTGTGCCATATAGACCAATGCACCATAAATGGAACTATCACCATGAGGATGATATTTACCCATCGTATCACCGACAATACGTGCACACTTACGATATGGTTTGTCAGGCCCGTTGTTCATCTCATTCATGGCATACAGAATTCTTCTCTGTACCGGTTTTAATCCATCTCTGACATCCGGAAGAGCTCTTGCAACGATGACTGACATTGAATAGTCAATAAAGTCTCTCTTCATCTCCGCCGTCAGATTTTTTTCCGTAATATGACCGGGGTCAAAATTATCTTCATCAAATTCCATAAAATCGTCTCTCATTTTGCCCCTCCTTATCTGTCAACTTCTGCAAATTCACCATTTTCAATGATGAAATTCTTTCTTGGTTCTACTTCATCTCCCATCATGATGGAGAAATATTCATCGGCAAGTTCTGCATCATCAATATTGATTCTTACCAATGTCCTGTTTTTCGGATCCATTGTTGTTTCCCATAACTGTTCTGCATCCATTTCACCAAGACCTTTATATCTCTGTATGCTCAAACGGTCACCCATTTCAGCTCTTATCTTTTCAAACTGTCCTTCCGTATAAGCATAACGGACTGTATTGCCTTTCTGGATCTTATACAGTGGCGGTTGTGCAATATATACATGCCCTGTCTCGATAATCGGTCTTAAATAACGATAGAAGAATGTCAGTAAAAGAATACGGATATGTGCACCGTCTACATCGGCATCGGTCATGATGACAATCTTGTTGTAACGGAGTTTTGATACATCGATTTCTTCAAGAATGCCGCAACCAAATGCAGTTATCATTGAACGGATTTCTGCATTTTCAAAAATACGATGCTGACGAGCTTTTTCAACGTTTAGAATCTTACCTCTTAAAGGTAAAATTGCCTGATAATGGGAATCTCTTCCGTTCTTTGCAGAACCGCCGGCAGAGTCACCCTCGACGATATAGATTTCACAGATAGATGCATCTTTTGAGGAACAATCTGAAAGTTTTCCCGGCAATGAACTGATTTCCAATGGATTCTTTCTTCTTGTTAATTCTCTAGCTTTCTTTGCGGCCATTCTTGCCTGGGAAGCAAGAGTAGCTTTCTCCATAATTACTTTTGCCTGATCCGGATTCTCCATCAGGAATCTTTCAAGCTGCGTGCCAAAAATGTCAGATACGATCTTTCTGACTTCACTGTTTCCTAATTTTGTCTTTGTCTGTCCTTCATATTGCGGATCCGGATGCTTGACACTAATGACAGCTGTAATGCCTTCCTTGCAGTCATCAGTTGTCAGATTGTCATCCTTTTCCTTCAAAAAGTTGTTTTCTCTTGCATATTTATTGATGACACGGTTTAAAGCCAGACGGAAACCTTCCTCATGGGTTCCTCCTTCAACAGTATTGATATTGTTGCAGAAAGTATAAACATTCGCATTATATCCGTCGTTATACTGTACAGCCACTTCAACCTGTATGCCTTTTTCATGTCCTTCTGAATAGATGATATCCGGATTGACTACGGTACGATGACGATTTAAGTATTTGACATATTCCTTCAAACCGCCTTCAAACATGTATTCATATCTTTGTTTGGATTCTTCTTCTGCTCTTTCATCAATAAAGATCAGTCTGATTCCTTTATTTAAGAAAGCAAGCTGTCTGATACGATCTCTTAAAACATCATGATCATATACAGTGGTTTCTGTGAATATTAACGGATCAGCCTTGAATTTGATCTTGGAACCATGTTTATCCGGATCACAATCCGCTTTTTCAATCAGTTCACTGACAGGATGTCCACCGTTTTCAAAACGGATAAAGTATTCCTTTCCTTCATGATAAACACTGACTTCCATCCATTCACTTAATGCATTAACAACAGAAGCACCTACACCATGCAGACCGCCGGATACTTTATATGCACCGCCACCGAATTTTCCACCTGCATGCAGTACAGTAAAAATTGTTTCAATAGTCGATTTCTGTGTTTTTTCATTAATTCCTGTAGGCATTCCTCGACCATCATCTTCAACGGTAATAATGTTGTCTTTGTCTACTGTAATTGTAACGGTAGTTGCATATCCTGCCATGGCTTCATCAATACCGTTATCAACAATTTCCCAGACAAGATGATGCAAACCTTTGGAGGCAGTTGTACCGATATACATGCCGGGACGCTTACGTACAGCTTCCAGTCCATCCAAGACCTGTATATCAGAATCATCATATGTATGTGTGACTTTCAAGTCTAACTCTTCACCTAATACAGCACTTACTTCTTCATTTTCCATCATTTTCTCATCGCTCATACATTCCTCCTGTTTTCATATATCTTTCCATCCTCTATATAAAAATTCTTCAAATCTTTATTTTTCAGGAATGGAGGTATTTCTGTTGAAGTAATCAGGCATTGAAATGTGCCATCAATCATTTCAAGAAGTTTGTTTTGTTTTTGCATGTCCAGTTCGCTTAATACATCATCCAGCAACAGAACCGGATTTTTCCCCGTTTCTTTCTGAATATGTTTTAACAGTGCCATCTTGAAAGCAAGCATGGTCATCCTTTTTTGTCCCTGGCTGGCGGAAAGAATCAGATTTGCATGATTCATTTCAAATATCATGTCTTCCCTGTGTATCCCGTTTGTTGTAGTGTGATAAATCCTGTCTTTTTCATGAAGGGATTGATGCATCTGAAACAGATTTTCCTTTGAAATATCATCAATGCAGGATTTATAAACAATAGACACCTGAATATCATCGGAAGAAAGCTGCTGATAGGCAGGTTTTAACATTTCATTCACAGACTGAATGAAATACTTTCTTTCCATCATGATCTTCTCTTCTTCCTCAGCCATCTGTTCATCCAGTGTTTCCAGGAACAGTTCGTCTTTTCTTTCTTCCTTTAAAAGGATATTTCTCTCTTTTAACAGATTCTGATATTTATTTAAGGAAAGAAGATATTTGGGAGATATTTTCGTTATTTCCTGGTTTAAAACCCTTCTTCTTTCTTTAGGAGAGTCGGTAAACAGACGAAGGTCATCCGGAGAAAACAGCACAACATTTAACAATCCGATAAACTCGCTTGTTTTTTTGACAGGCTGCTTATGAATCATCAGTGTTTTTCCTTTTCCATGAATCACTGCCTCTATGTCTTTTAAGATACCTTCATCTTCGAATTTGCATTGAATATCCGCAAACATTGCTCCGTTTTTTATCAGTTTTTTATCATCGGAAATTCTATGAGATCTTGTAAGAGAAAGATAAACAAGACTTTCAAGCAGATTTGTCTTTCCCTGAGCATTATTTCCCGTGATCAGATTCAATGCAGGATGTAAGGAAACAGAAGCTTTTTCATAGTTTCTGAAATTGTTTAACTGAATATTTTGAACAATCATCAGCCTACCACGTATGTTTTTCCGTTATATCTTACTTTGTCGCCTGGATAAAGCTTTCTTCCCCTTCTGTCTTCTCTTTTTCCGTTCACAAAGATAGCATCATTCTGAATAATGATTTTTGCTTCTCCTCCTGTCTGTGCAACGCCTGCCAGTTTCAGAAATTGTTGCAATGTAATGTATTCCGTTGTGATTTTTTCCATAGATTCTCCTTAAAAATGACAAAAAACCGCATTAATTATATCATAAAAGGCTTAAAAAAACCGCATTTTGAGCCTTTTTCTTTAAAATCGGACTACCAGTCACGCATATAGGCAAATGCCCTTAAATCACGTAAAAAGGCTTAATATGGGCAATTCACTTATTTTTTAATCATTTTTTCAATGATTACATGATTTTTGTCAAAATAAAAAAACAATCCCTTTTTAACGGAATTGATTTTTTATTGCTTAATTGTATGTTCTTACAGGAAGTACAAGCTGTAATACGGTGTCATCATCAGTTGTCTTGAGGATAAACGGCTTCATTTCACCTGTAAAGGAGATCACAAGATTGTTTCCTTTCAGATTTCTGATAGCTTCGAGAACATATGTTCCGGAAAAGCTGATATCCAGTGGATCACCGTTAAATGAAGCAACAAGGTTCTCAATAGATTCACCGATTTCCTGGGATTTGTTTGTCAGAACCACTTCATCAGAGGAGCACTGCAGCCTGTTGATGATCATATTGTCGTTTTTAATGAAGATTGTACGGTCAATCGCATGAATAAGATCATCTTTATTCATGTTTAATGTATATTTGAATTCCTTTGGAATCAGTCTGTCTGTTTCAGGATATACGCCATCAAGCAATCTTGTCTGGAAAATCATGTCTTTGATGATAAACTGTGCTTTCTTGTTATTCATTGCAATTTCAATTTCTTCATTTGTATCGGAAAGCATTGTCGATTTTACATCATTGAGGCTCTTGGAAGGAATGGTAATATTGAATTCTCCTTCAAAATCCAATGCAATTGTCTTTTTAGCCAATCTGTAGGAGTCTGTAGCAGTACAGTTCAACATATTATCAGACAGCTTGAAGTTAACACCTGTCAAAACAGGTTTCTGTTCCTTTGTGGATGTTGCGAATGTTGTCTGTTCGATGATTTCAGCTAACTGCTGTGTATTCATTTTAATAAATGTAGCAGGTTTCGAGAAATCGATGATCGGATAATCTCTTGCAACCATTCCATTGATTTTAAATACTGCAGAATTACCGGAGAATTTTGTTAATGAACCGTCAATAATTTCTACCAGAATAAAGTCAGAGTCAATTTTTCTGACAATATCATTTAAATATCTGAATTCGATCAGGATGGATCCTTCTTCCATGATATTCAGCTGGTTATCTTCATTTTTTTCAAGTGTCTTCTGAATGGAAACATCTGCATTGCTTCCTGTCAATATAAGCTGATCATTTTCCGCATCAATTTTAATTCCTCTTAAGGATGGCTGAGGTGAAGTGGAAGAAATTGCATGACCTACAATTTGTAATGCAGCATATAATTCATTTTTTGAGATTGAGAATTTCATGATTTGCTCCTTTTATATATTTCTTTTTAGTCATTATTCTTATTAAGACGGTGGAAAATGTGGAAAACTTCATTTTTTCCTTTTCCTGATTTACTATTTTAGCATTTTACCCTGTGGAATAACAGTGGAGAAAAAAGTGGATAATCAGGAATGAATTTGTGTTTCGATGTCCTTGATTGCCATTTCCAGGGCTTTATCTTTTGTAATCTGCTTTTCTACTTTGGCACAGGCACTGATAATTGTGGAATGATCCCTTCCTCCGAATTCATCTCCGATCTTGTTATAAGGAATATCCAGCAGTTTTCTGCATAAATAGATGGAGATATGCCTTGCATTAGCAATATTCTTTGTCCGGGTTTTGGATGTAATCTGCTGTTTTGTCAGACCATAATAATCCGCGACTGCTTTTATAATCATTTTCGGGGATAATCCAGTTTCTTCCGATACGACAGCCTGGCTCTTTAATGCATTCATGACGGTTTCAAAGCGAATAACTTCCTGATCCGGCTGAAACTGAATGGCATAGAACAGTACCCTGTTCCATGCACCTTCCAGATCTCTGATATTTCCGGAAAAGTTGGAAGCTATATATGATAGTCCTTCCTGTTCTACATCATTGATATCATAGCTGTTCTGTTTAATCTTCATTTGCAGAATAGCAAGTGAAGTTTCAAATTCAGGGGAATCAATACCTACAGATAATCCGCTGGAGAATCTGCTGATCAGTCTTTCTTCCAATCCTTTGATTTCTCTTGGCTGTCTGTCGGAAGCAATACAGATCTGTTTTCTGTTATTTACCAGTTCATTATATATAGTAAAGAATACTTCATGTGATTTTTCCTTGCCGGCAAGAAACTGGATGTCATCTACCAGCAAAAGATCTACAGAATACATGTATTGCTTGAAAGCATCAATCTTGTTGTCACGGATTGCATTGACTACCGTTTCTACAAATTTTAATGATTCTATATAATAGACCTTTTTTGAAGGATCTGTTTTCATGATGTGGTTGGCAATTGCCATCAATAAATGGGTTTTTCCAAGACCGGAATTACCGTAAATAAATAAAGGATTAAAGAATTTACCCGGATTGATTGCACATGCCAATGCTGCTGCCTGACTTTCCCTGTTACAATCGCCGACAACGAAGTTTTCAAATGTCTTGTCTTTTTGCACCGGCATTGATTTAAAATCATTTTCATCATATTCCGGGATTTTCTTTGTGATTTCTGATACTTCCGGCAATTCTGATTTCTGGTAAATTTCAAGAATCAGATTGTTTTGCAGATCCAGCACATCCATCAAAGCGTGATTGATCAGATCCGACTGGCTCTGAATAATAGATTTTGAAACGATATTCGGTGATACGATAATTGCTTTATTTTCTGTTAATGCATATAAAGAACACGGTTGATAGAAGTTATCGATAATTTCCGGTTCTATATTTCTGTTTTCATGTAAATATTGAAGCACAGTCTTCCATACTTCAATCAGATACTGTTCTCGATTTTGATTCATAATAAAAACCTGCCTGACTACTTAGCATATACAATTTTAAACACTCAAATGTGGAAAATCCACATGAAAATGTTGAAAAAAAATTTATCCACATTTTTAAAAATCACATATTTATAATGTATATAATTAAAAATCGGACTTTTCCACCATTTTCCACAAAATGAAAAAGTGGATAAAATGTGGATAATTTATTAACAGTGTGGAAAAATAAAAAAATTGTGGAAAATAAATGTTCATAAAGCTCTTTTAAACATCTTTCCACATTTCATTTTTTAGTTGTATATATTATAAAAATTAATTTTTCCACACTTTTCCACATTTGTGGAAAAGTGGTTATAAACACCTGTTGACAGTGTGTGGAAAAGTATAAAATTGTAGATTTTTCACAATAATTATAAATGTCATAAGCTTGTGAAAAATGTGGAAAACTTAACTAAAAAAGGATGCCATTTTAAGCATCCTCTTCTGTTGTGTTGAATGAATTCTCATCACTGACATATTTGATGCAGAGATGACGTTTGTTTCCTTCTCCTTCGGATTCTGTTTTGATGTTATGCCAGTTATTCAGCATTTTGTGGATAACTTTTCTTTCATCGTTTGGCATTGGATCCAGTTCAGCATCAACTTTTGTGCGCTGTACCTGTCTGGCAATTCTTTTTGCCATAATACGAAGTTTGGCATATCTTTCTTCTTTGTAGTGGTTGATATCAATCAGAACATCGATTCTCTTATTGAATTCTGCATTGACAGCAGCTCTGACAACCGTATTGAAAGCTGCGAGTGTTTTTCCCATCTTACCGATGAGGACTGCATTGTTGTCGGCATTCAGATTGACAACGAATCCGTCACTTCTTTCTTCAATTGCTACTTCAATATCCTGATCAATGCTTGTAAAGAAATTTCCAAGATAATCAAACAGGAATTCTTTTACATCATCCATTGTAAAGACTTTTGCGGTAATAGAACTGCCGATGCCGAGAACACCTTTTTTCTCATCAACGATGTCATACTGCAATTCTTCAATGCTGCAACCTTTTTCTTCAGCAGCTATTTCAAGAAGTTCTTCAATTGTTTTCGCTGTATACTGTGTCATTTCTTTGAACCTTCTTTCCTCTTATCAATAATATTTTGAACAATAACTGTCTTTACAATCTGCACTACAGAGTTAATAGACCAGTATAGGGACATAGCTGCAGGAAGCATCAATCCAAATACTGCAATCATGCCGATCATGTAATACTGCATGAATTTGTTCTGGTTGGACGGTTCGTCCGGTTTGCGGTGATGTTTCTTTGCAATTTCTTCTGCTTTTTTCTTCTGCAGATATTGTGGAATCAGCATGGAACAAGCATGCAGAATTACCATGACGATAAATAATCCCAGATAAGCCCATCCGCCGGCATCTCCTGCAAATGCAGATTTGATACCATTCATGACAGTTGTCTTGAGGTTCATGCCCATGAAAGAACCGGTCTGTACAGCTTCAGATCTTTGAACAGCCATGTAAATGGCGATGATAACCGGGAACTGCAAGAATGTCAGAAGCATCATGCTTCCCGGATTGATATCATGTTTTCTTAACAATGCCTGCTGTTCAGCCGCCATACGCATTTTGGAATTTTCATCATCCCTTCCTTCATATTTTCGGGTGATTTTATCCAGTTCTGGCTGAACCATTTGCATTTTCTGCTGGCTGATCGTGGAATCCAATGTAGCAGCTGCCAACAAGGTGTTAACTACAGCTGTTACAAGAGCGATTGCTCCGCCGACACCGATCGGTCCGGCAAGATGGTTGATAACCCATGCCATCGGATAAACAAAGATTGCACTGAACCAGCTTTCATTTTTGAACATTTCACTGAAAGTAGTGGAATTTGTGATCAGGACAATTGATCCATCCTCATTTCTCGGAACAGAACATCCTGATAAACTGACAAGGACAATTGCAATAAAAGCAATTGTCAGAAGTTTTTTTGTACGAGGGGTAAGTTTCATATCTTCTCCTTAATTAAGAACTATATCATTGTAGCTTTTACAAGCATTTTTTCCAAGAGATTTTTATTTGTTTCGTAATTATTCTGCTTATAGCCGAATCTGACGATCAAGATGATGTCATATGGATATTCAACAAATGACACCAGATCCTGGCACATCATGCGAACCTGTCTTTTGATCAGATTCCTCTCAACAGCATTTCCTATTTTTTTTGATAAAGATATGCCGATTCTGTTTTCTGTCTCTTTCTTTTCCTTGTAATACATCACAAAGGCAGGATTAACAACCTTCTTTCCCTGGTGAATGATTGATTGAAATTCAAGAGACTTTCTGACTCTGTTTTTCTTTTTCATATCGTTATGTTTTAAAAAAATCACCTGACGGTGACTTTTTAAGCAGATAATACCTTTCTTCCTTTAGCACGTCTTCTGGCGAGGACCTTTCTGCCACCGACTGTTTTCATACGTGCTCTGAAGCCATGTGTAGTTTTGGTTTTTCTCTTGCTTGGTTGGTATGTTCTTTTCATTTCATGCCACCTCCAATTTTGATACTTTTGAACAAACGCGTATATATATTACGTTTAAGGAAAAAAAAAGTCAATAAAAGGAAGCAAAGGTTTTTCATATTTTGTTTGTTTTTTATCATAATTCATCATAATATATAAGGTATGACTGTCAAATAAGGAGGAAATATGCTGTTTAATATATTAATGTATGTGTTCATGGCATATATGATCGTCAGAGTGATCCTATTGTCAAAGTCCAATAAAAAGAATAATAAAATGATCAATATTATTAAATCCATATCCGATAAAGATTATGTTTTTGAAAAGACAGAGGAACTTCTTGCCGAGCTTCCGGAAGAGGATGTTTATCAGGACAAGGTCAGAATCATCAAATTATGGGCACATTGCTACCACGGTATGTATGAAGGATTTTCAGACACTTTAAATGAGATCCGTGTTGAAAAACTGGTCACATATAAAAAGAACAGACCATCTATTGCCCAAAATGAAGACAGCTTCTTCTATCTGTATCTGACAATTCCGAATATCTTATATAAAGATAAGGAAGAGGAAAATCGTAAACAGATCATTGCCAAGATGAAAGAGTATGAAGATCTTCTGAAAGATGAGCTTCTTGTTCATATTGCAGAAGCATGCAATATGTTCTATGACAACGAAGGAGATCTTGGTCAGTCATTCTTTGAAAAAGTGCTTGAAGGGGATTATGGTGAATTCTACTACAATAAGCAGATGATCGGCTTCTATAAGAATATCTGCGGTACTATGCTTACAAAGATTTATGAAATGCATGGTGAAACAGAAAAATATGAAGAGATCAAATACATGGCTGAAACATTCAATAAGACACATCTCGGACAAAGATGGGTTAAAGCGATTGATTTGAACATAGAAGAAACTGAACAGGAAATTGAAAATGAAGAACCTGTTACGGAAGAAGATGAAGCAGTCTCTGTAACAGAAGATTCAGAAGAAAACAGTGAAGAGTAAAAGAGAGTACATGGATTGCCATGTATTTTCTTTTTTGTGAAGAAAGTATGATAAAATACGGAAAATAACATTTTGGAGTGTATTATGAGTTATTTGGATCAATTTACAGAAGAATTACATAACTGGTCATTGACAGGAAAGGAACCTTCCTGTGCAGCAGGGGAATTGCGTTATTTTTTGAATTGTCAGGAAAAGCGCTTAAAGGATAATGAAATTGAAAGAGAAGAAGACTATATTCATGTAAAAGATGAAATCCATGGTAGTGTTGCAAGAAATGAAAACGGATATACTGCCAATATGCTTTACCGTGAGGCAAATCAGACGATCATATATCGTAAAAACGGAAAAGAAATAAAAAAGATCAGCAGGCCGGTAACAATTTATGCAACCATGCTGGATAAAGAAGGATATGAAGAAAGAATGTGTACTTGTCCAAACTGCGGACATACTTTCTTGATCAGAGAAGCAAGAGATGGTTGTCCATATTGCGGTACATTTTTTGAAATGGATGAAACGTATCCATGTTTTACAAGTTATTACACTGTTCCGGGTATTACCGAAAGAGGAACCTTGATGGACAGGCTCAAAAAAGGGATGATCATTGCAGGATGTATTTCCGGTATTCTTCTTGCAGGAATAAGCTTTTATGCATGGGACGAGATGCAAATGATCTTCCGAATACTTGCATCTTTGTTCATGGGAGCATTCTATGGTCTTGTTTTTGCTTTTTTATGGTATATGGGGCAAAGCATGATTTTATTAATGAAAGTATTCTTCGAAGCTGGCAGATCATTACCTTTATTAAAATCATTAAAAAACAGAAAAAAGATGAATTCTTTTATGGAAGCATATGATCCCGGATTTCAATATGATGTTTTTGAAGGAAAAGTGATTTCCATGTTACAGACAATTACATTCTCTGATCATCGTGAATCCTTAAGCGTATGGAATGGTGACAGAGATCTGCATTTTCTGGATTCTATATCTGATATGCAGTATCGAGGAGCGATATATGTTCAAAAATGCAAGGAGGTCGATGGAATTCTGCATTTGGAAGTGATTGCTTATATGACGGATATCTATATAAAAGGATCTGTACATGAAAAAGATGAAGCATTTAAAATCATTCTTGAAAAAGAAGCATCTGCATTATTTGATCCGGGATTTTTGATTCAGAAAGTATCGTGTACCGGATGTGGTGGAAGTTTCGACGCAATTCATCAGAAAACATGTCCATATTGTAAAAAACCATATGATTTGAAGAAGAAGGACTGGATTGTAAAAGATTTGCAGAAAAAATAATAGAATTAATTAAGTTAAATCTTGACTTAATTATAATATAGTGGAAAAATACTGTATATGGCAAAAGTAAGTGACCTAAAAAAAGAGAATATTAAAGCGGTCAGAAAATGCTTCTTTCAGGGAAATACATGGTCCAGCAATGAAATCACTGCAAATACAGGCTTATCCCATGGATCGGTGATCAATGTATTGAAACAGATGGAAGATAATCATGAGATTCTGCTGTTTGAAAAAACCGGCACATCTGTAGGAAGAAAAACAAACCGCTATATTATAAATAAGAATTATTGTCACTTCTTAACCATAGATACAAAAAGAAACAACGGAGAATTTCTGTCAATTATCAGAAGGGTTAATCTGATGAACGAGACAGAAGATACAATACGGTATCAGTTTAAAGAACGTGATGAAAACTATCTGCATTATGAAATTGATACAATGATGGAAAAATATCCTGATACATGTATGGTATTGATCAGTACACCGGGAATGTGTACAGATGGAAATGTAATGATCAGTGAAGAAATGATCTTTCCTATCGGTACATACATAAAAGATAAATGGCATGTTCCATATGTGGTGGAAAATGATGTCAATGTCGCATGTATAGGTTTTCATCATGAAAACAAGGCAGAAAATATAGCTATTGTTTATCAGGCAGATAATACAATCTTCGGATGCGGCATTATGATACACGGAAAACTGTATAATGGTTATTCTCATGCATCGGGAGAATTACGTTATTTTCCGTTCATGAATGATATTAAAGAGAAAAATATCAAAGAACTGTTAAAAGAACAGATCATATCTGTTTGTGCAGTATTAAATCCGGATATTATCGGATACTATAGTGAAGTCATGAAAGAAAAACTGAACTTTGAGGATATATCTATTCCTTATCGGCACAGACCTTCATTTATGCAGATAAATGATTTTGATATGTGTATATCAAATGGATTGTATTCCATTGGTATATATAACTTAATTGAATTGACAGGAGGAATCAAATGAAAAACAAGTCAACCCAGGTAGATCTTCTACATGGCCCAATCATGAAGTCAATGATTATCTTCATGATTCCAATTCTTATTTCAAACGTCTTCCAGCAGCTGTATAACGCTGTTGATACGGCAATTGTAGGAAATTATCTTGGTGATAATTCATTGGCGGCAATCGGTTCGGTAGCAGCGGTTTTTGAAATGATGGTTTTCTTTTGTAACAGTCTCGGTTCCGGATTTGCGATTGTGTGCGGAAGAAGCTTCGGTTCAGGTGATGAAGACAGAATGAAACAATCTGTAGCCGCTTCATTGTTCATTGGTTTAGGAACATGTATTGTCATTACATTGATAGCGATGGTAGGACTGGCTCCTCTTCTTAAACTGATCAACACACCGGAAAATATTTTTGCGGAAGCTTATACCTATATCCGTATTATCGCTTTGGGTCTGATTGTTACTTTCTCCTATAACCTTTGTTCAAATATGTTAAGAGCAATCGGCGATTCCGTCATGCCTCTTGTTTTCCTGATTATTTCATCATTACTAAATATAGTGCTGGATATCATGTTTATTACCGTATTTCACATGGGTGTTGCCGGTGCAGCAATTGCAACTGTTATTGCCCAGGGTGTATCAACTATCCTCTGTCTGATTTATATTTTCAATAAAACAAAGATATTAATTCCTGAAGCAAGACATTTCAAATATAATGCAGAGTTATATAAAGATGTCAGCGGACAGGGTTATGCTATGGCTTTGATGGGATCCATTGTTTCTGTCGGTTCCATTATCTTGCAGTCAGGTATTAACTCTCTTGGATCAACAATCATTGCCGGCCATGTTGCTGCAAGAAAACTCTATATGTTCGGTAACATGCCGTTTACTTCCATGTCTCAGGCTGTTTCCACATTCATCTCCCAGAACAAGGGTGCAAACCAGGGTAAGAGAATTCTCAAAGCTATGCGCAGTGCATATCTCTATGACTTTGTATTAGCTGCAGTCGTATCCGTATTCTTCTTCACACTGGCACCGAAAATGGTTCATCTGATTTCCGGTTCTACCAATCCGGTTATTATCAGTAATGGTTCAAAGATGCTGTATATCGTCGGTCCATTCTATGCTGTACTTGGCGTATTGATGCAGACAAGGTTTGCATTACAGGGTATCGGATCCAAACTGATTCCGATGATTTCTTCCATCATTGAGTTAATCGGTAAAATACTCTTTGTGGCAATCTTTATTCCGAAATTCCAATATGATGCAGTTGTATGGTGTGAACCGTTGATCTGGGTTGTCATGACAGCACAATTACTGTATGCATTCAATACAAATCCATACATCAAGAGCATTCGCAAGGAAGCATAAAGACAAGAACATGTTCGATATCGAACATGTTTTTTATTGTTGTCGAACTTTATAAATATATGGTATATTCTTGCATATCTATGAGGTGGTTATGAAATTATCCGGACTGATTAATAAAGAAAATCCATCAGCTTCAATCAAAAATCTTCTTATACTAATAGCTTTGTATCATTGTATTTTAGCTTTTGTAGCAGGTTCTTTTCATTTGAATGATCTGTTTAAAATATGTATATCAGAATGCGGATTGGTTACCGATACGATTATTACAGGTGG
>AUXO012239545.1_pt1 | contig 24736 bp, 38 predicted proteins | sample 768731 | NCBI WGS metagenome assembly AUXO01 (sample SAMN02715735, study PRJNA202380) | gut metagenome | biome: sheep rumen | host: Ovis aries | place: New Zealand: Palmerston North | reverse complement strand
ACATATATATGACGAACAAATAAATCTGAAGGAACTGAATCTGATGTATAATCAGTTGAACCTGACTTACCATCATAACTCATAAATACTTTAACTTTATTGTTTGTAAGTTTTCTAATATTTTCAAATAATGCAATATTGTTAAATGTATTTGTAATATATAAACCAATTAATTTTTCATAAGGAGGATCCATATAAATAAGATCACCTTCTTTTGCATCTGATATTACATTATCGTAATTATCACAAATAAATTCAATATCAACATTATCAATTACTTTACCCCAAACATCAAATACATTTTGCAATTCTGATGGCTTTATTCCATTACGACCACCAACATGATATGATGCATTGAACTTTCCTTTAGGATTATATCTTATAAGTCCGTTAAAACAAGTACGAGTAATCCAATAAAATAGTTTTATACGTTCTTCACTACCAACAGGAAGACTATTCATTTTATCTCTATTTTCATAATAAAGAGTACCCATACGTCTTGTTACTTCGACTTCATCATCAGTTTGAGTTCTTGCAATATCTCTTCGTCTAATTATTTCATTATATTGTGATACATAATAATCAAACAATTCTTGTCTATTGTTTTTCAACATATTCCATATACCAATAAGGTCAGGATTAATATCACAACAAATAATCTTTTTACATTTTATCTCGCATGAATAAATTCTATTTAGTAATTCATGTAAAACAGATCCACCACCAAGAAAACATTCATAATATGTATTAATCTCTTTTGGAAAATTATCTACAATTTCTGGAGCTTGTTTTCTTTTTGAGCCAGTCCATTTTATAAAAACTTGTTTATTACTTATCTTCTCTTTTTCCATTATTCAAATATATTAATCGTTGATTTGTGCTACCTCTAAACGGACAATGAGCTGTATCTCTTAATTCTTCTTTATAAGGTCCGTCAACCAATACATCAGTATTTTTTAATATTACTCTTAATGCTTTAGATCTTTCACTATTTGGATTGTCTTCAATTTCTTTTATTAAATCTTCATAAACATATCCAGTATAAATCCAAACTGTTTTTTCTTCTTCCTCTTTGACCCAAGCAGTTAATGTTGCTAATTCCCAAAGACCGAGCTCATCCTGACATAATGGATCACCACCTGAAATTGTTATCCCATCAACATAATCTCTTTCTAACCAATTTGTTAATTGTTTTGAAATTTCATTTAGATTTTCTCTATATGGTTTACCTTGATTAAAATTCCATGTCCAAGAATTATGGCAACCTTTGCATTTATGAGTACAACCTGCAACCCAAAGTGTTACACGAATACCATTACCATTATTTATATCTGGTGATGTTATATCTAATATTCTAAGCATTCTAATTCTATTATATTTTTTAATTCTTTCTTTAGTTTTTGTCTATATCCTTTTTTATTAATTAAAGATACTACATCTTCTCCTAAATATGTTCTATCTTTAAAATACCATTTTTGAAATATATAATCATATGAACATAACCCGTATGGACTCATTTTATAGTGATCCCATCCAGAATAACGATTTGATTTGTATTTTGATGTTCTTGCCTTATATGTTGTATTATGTTTTATTGTTCTGCTCATTTATTTCATATTTCATCATTTGAAAATAGCAGACGGGAATTAATTCCCGTCTGACTTTATTTAATAAATAGAATATTAAGCACAACTATTAAAAATTGATTGTCCAACGTGGTCTACACGATGTTCAAATTCTTGTTTCTTACCTTCATTAAAATGTTCGATAGTTGTTGAAAGATAACCAGTTATACGTCCAAGCTTAATAATGTCTTTACAACCACACTTTGGACATTCAGTATCTTCTTCTTGCATTGGTTCACCGCATTCTGCACAACGATTTAATGGAATATTAATTGCAAAATAAGGTACATCATGTTCCATAGCATAATCAACAATTTTTTCTACTGCATCAATATTATTATTACATTTACTATCTAATTCAACGTAAGTTATGCATCCAGCATTTGAATACCCCGTTAGTTGGCTTTCAATATCAATCTTTTCAAATGCATCACAATTATACCAAACAGGCACATGCATAGAATTTGTAAAATATTTCTTATCTATCTTATTTCCATTTTTATCTTTTAAGTATGTTACAAATTCCTGTTCAAATCCAGGATTTAATTTCTTAAAATTATTCATTGCTGTTTTACAAAGATTCTCAGCAGGAGTATAGTATACACCAAAATTAAGTTTTAAGTTCTTTTTATATTCTGATGTCTTATCTAAGAATAACTGTTCAATTTTTTTAGTATATTCCATTCCTTTTTTTGTTGTATGATCAAATTTGAACATTATCTGTAAAGCTTCTGCTAATCCAAGCTGCCCTATAACAATAGTGCCATGTTTTAATGCAGATATAATACCTTCATTTTTATGATAACCTGCCATAGTATGATTTTCATACATGAATCTTGCTGATTTTGGAGATTGTGAACAAATATGATTAAATCTTTCAAGTAACATATCTTTTGCTTCTTCAATCTTCGTTTCAAGGATCTTCATGAATTCATTAAATACACCATCATTATAATTAGCAACATATTCAGCTCCTGATTTTTCCCACTTCTTATCAACTTTTTGTTTTGCTAATAATGCTAATGTTGGTAAAATAATTGTTACAGGACAAATGTTTCCACGTCCATCTTTTTGAATAGCTGAAAATACATCATCAATCTTATCAAATTCACCATCAATTACATGTTTGACATTTTTCTTAAAATTATCAAATGCATTTATATCAAATAAATTTACTGTTCTACATCCCATCGTGTTAAATAATTCTATAGGACGCTCATTCATATCTACTTTTATTTTTTCTTCATCATTATATAATCCAAGTTTGTCTAATATAATAGATTTATTTTCTTTTATTTGATCTAAAAGCTTATAATATATTTTTAATGGTAAATTGTCAATATATTCCTGTTTTTGTTTTCTGTCTTGTAACAGTGCGTTTGTATTATTTGACCAATCAGCATTACAATAGTTAGGATATATTCTCATTGCTGTTGATTTCAACGCTAATCTCTTTAAATCATAGTTTGGTGTTCCAGGCTTATCATTTATTCCTTTCTTATATTGAAAAATACCACAAGGGAAAATTGAAGTAACACCTTTTGAACCAAGACCTTCCATTGAAACTTCCAAAAGAGCTTTAGTAACCATTCTACCAGCTTCTAATGTACAAGTTCCATAATTAATAGAAGTAAAGGGCAATTGATTTCCTGACCTTGACTGAAGGGTATTTAAATTCATAAATTATTACAAATAAATTAGTTATAAACTTTTATTAAACTAATTATTTAATTTTAAATATTTCTATTTAATATTGGACTATATCATCAACCAGTATTTTGGTTGTTACGCACTTCGAATAGTATTAATCTCTATCCTACATCCTTACACTCATCAGGATTAGTCTCTACACCTTTTTATTTGGCTCGGTATTTCCAGCTATCCATAATTATGGACCTTAGGTTTTCTTAGTCAGCTTATTCGTTAGACCCCCTTCAGTTATCTACTTATTTCTCGGATATATTAAATTCCAACTGATACCGATAGCAGAAATAATATATTTCTACACCCCTTTAATATGGGTTCACGTAATTATTCAATATATATTACTATATAAGGCCACAATTTATTTATGGTACATTCCTTCAACAGCTTGATGTATTTCTTTTTGTGTCATATCATAAGCATATTTCCAGGCTTTAAAATATTTTTTATACTTTGAATCCGTTATTTCTAAATCTTCTATTTTCATTATATTATATTTTATATTTTTATAAAAATGCCTTCATTATAAATATATGAAACGTTATTTTTTCGTTTAAACTCATAAATAATTTTAGGTTCTGTTAATTTATATTTATTATAATCATTTATACTAATCCAATTATATTTTGAACAATCATTTCCATTGAATAATTCTTTAATTCTATTTTTTATAATATCTTTATTTTTATCCCATTCAAATTCATATATATGAATTAATTGAATATTATTTGCATAACATAATTTAGTTTTTATCTGATGAAAATATTTACCTTTTATGTTTTCAGTATGCCAATAATTACCATTAAATTCAAATGCCAGATGTAAATTTGGAATATAAATATCTAATTCATATTTTTGTGTATCATCTTTTATAATAGATTTTGAATTTCTAATAATTTGTTCATTAGTTAAAGATTTAATATAATCACATAATTCATTTTCTTTATTTGATTGAGAATTTACATTATGAATTTCATTTGAATATTTTTCAATTATTGGAATATATTCATTTGATATATATCTAAATCTTCCATTATAAATAATTGGTAAATTTAATGATTTCCACCACTGTCCATATTTTTCTAAAAGTTTATTATATCTTATACAATTATTTTCATTTTCAAATTTTATATGTCTTTCCAATAAAGTTTTAGACATTTGCTCTTTATTATGATAATTCTCATCTCCATATTTTTTTAATTTTGTTTTTTTATTTAATTCATATTTATATTTATATGCATTTTCTAAACTACCATAATGTTTTATTAATGATTCTTTTTGTTTTTGCTTTATTATTGGAGATTTATTTGGTGAATCATACCCATATTTTTCAAGAGATTTTTTCTTACGTTTATTATTAATTTTTTCTTTATTATTTTTCCATATTAATTTTGAACGTTCAGATCCTGATATTAATTGTAAATTACATTTAACTCCATATCGTTCTAAATTAGTTTTTTGAATTTTTTCTTTAATTTCAGGAATTTGAGTATTATATTCATATCCGTATTTTTTCATTAAATTATCTTTAAAACTTTGTGATCCAAATAAATTATGATTTTCATCCCCATATTTTTCTAAATTAGTTTTTTTACGTTTTTGTGTTATTTCATGTCGTTCTTCAGATGTTCTATTTTTTATAGAATCATGAAATTTTTCTAATTTATTATTTGCTTTATTTGGAGAACAATGCTCACAAGTTGTATTATATCCAGGATATTTTGTTTTCTTTGTTCCTGTAAATTTAGCTAAATTACCACAAACCTCACAATGATATGGCTCAATATTATTTAATAAACAAAACCAAGCTTCTTTATCTGTTCTATATGATTGTTTAAATTCATTAAATATTTGATCAATTTCCTCATCCCAATATTCTTTCCAACAAAATCGTTTTTTATTATTTGATGATATAATGTTTTTTTCTTTTAAAATATTTAATATATCTTCTTTATTCATTATAGATTATTTTTTAATTAAAAATAAACATTGTTGTTCAGAAAATCACTTTATTTTTACATTAATTTTCTAATATTCCATTAACAATTTGTTCTATTTCTTGATCTGATTTTTCCTCAATGTATTTAAGACCATCTTTAAAATGTTTCATAAATGATTTTCTAACATAAGGCACCATAGTCCAATCAATGTGAGTTGCGCCAACACCACCAAATTGTTGTAATGATTGTAATTGAAATATAACGGCTTCTAATTGCATTGCTGTATTTATAGAACCTGCAGGACGTACATCAGTTTGTCTAGTTTTAAAACCATTTTCAAGAAGATAATCAAATGGTAAGCTAAGACAATTATGATCTCCAACTTCCCAATGATCTAAATCATGTTCATATATCATATTTTCTTCATGATTTTTTCTACTGTTCTTTGACATATGTTTTAAAGCAATATTCTTAGCAACAGCTCCAGATGTTTCTCCTAAACGTCCACCAAAAGATGCTTCATCTAAATTAGCATTTTGATTTTGAATATTTTTAGCAGAAAGCTTTTCTTTAATTTGCTTCATCAAATCAGATTTTTGTTCTCTTATTTCTTCTCTCTTTCTTCTATAATTTATAAAAGATTCCACAACTTCAAATTTATTACGCTTAATAAGTTCTTTTTGAATTGTGTCATTAATTTCTTCTACTGAAGTACCATTACCGTTGTTCTTAATTATTACTTTCTCTATAGATTCTTTAACTTGCTCTAAGAACTTTTCAGGTACTTTTTGATTAACAGAATTAAATGCTTTATTAACTGCATCAGCAATTTTCATAAAATTATATTCCTGAGGAGTACCATCTCTTTTAATTATTGTCATTTAATTTCATACAAATATATTTATTATGTCACATGTCATAACTAAAGACATATTATATTTTAAATTTTCTTTCTATATAGAAATATAGAATTAATTAACATCTTTTTACATTTTTTATAAGACTAAAAAACTTGGGTATGAACACTCATACCCAAGTAATGAATATTTTCGCCTCTAATATTATTCTTAGGTAATTACAATATTTATTCTATATTTAAAAATAATTTGCTATACCTAATTCAGTACTATGATACGTAAATATTATATGTAAATTATATGAAATTTCTTAATAAAAATTTAATAATATTTTTATTTATCTGATAGAATTTTCGTCTTTAAAACTTTAATAAATTGTGATATTGTCAATGTACACCCAGCTGCACCAGCATGTCCACCCCCTTTATATGATCGTTTCATAAATTCTCCACAATGAAATGTATCATTATTATTGACATTATATAAAGATACTGTCCAGTTTCCATTTGGTTGATGCTTAAATACAATTCCATTTTTTATATTTGTATTAATTAATAATTTAAAAAATGTTGAATTTGAAGCACCTTGATGGAATATTGCGCAAGCATCTCGATATGAGAACTCTTGTTTATCTTCGTTCCAAATTGCAATCTTCCATGTACAATCTCCCGACTTTTCAATGATATCTCGCATTACTTGGTCATCATATTCATTCAACTTCTTACCAGTTTCATGAAGTTGTTCAATCAATGAACCATCTTTGAATACCTCTGACATCTTTCCTGAAGGCTTATGTTCAACATAAGCCATGTATAAATCATGAACAAGTTTACGAGCTTCGCCAAGCTTAAGTTCATAATTAACTGTTACAGCCTTATTGATATTACGAACATATTCAAATTCATAGCCTTCACGTTCGTATGACCAAGAATCCCAGCCTGACAAAATTCGAAGCAACTCAGGAACTTTCTTTAAATTATATGCTTCATCAAACGGATCATATAAAAATTTCCAAACATTCAATATAGCTGAACGATTAACATCACGTATTCCAGGAACATCACTAAAGTTATTTTCAAATGATGCTTTAATTATTGGAGCATGATGATCGCACCAAATAAAATTATGACCAAATTCTTTCCATAGTTTCTTCATATAAGAAACATCATTAAAAGAAATATCGGTCATTATCAAATGTTCAAAATCCTTATGAAGATCTTCTACTTTATTAGTATTAGAAAATTCTTCTAATATATTATAATCAGCACCAATAAAGCATAAGTCTTCGAGTTTGCATCCCATTTGATTAATTAAGTAATCATAAAATAATGCACCTGAAAATACACCATCATTATCTTCTTTATGATATATTATTAAATATTTCTTTTGTTCTATCATTTTTATATATGTTTAATTTACATTTAAATATAGTATTCAATATAATTGATTTCAATTAAAAATAGAAGCAAATTTTAAACTTTGCTTCTAATTGTATATGGCTCTTGTGGATCTAATGCAAAATTAATACCTCCATAAAATCCAAAATCATGTATTTTCTTGAAAAAATCTTTTAATGGGAAACCCTCATTTTCAACTTCATCTATTTCATCCTGTATGTTAAAATATGAAACTATAAAATTATAGCAGTCTACCCATCTATCTTTTTTCTGTTGTTCCATTTCTATTACAAATTCTTCTGGAAGCTCTTTTAATTGTTCATTTAGATTCTTCATATATTAATTAAAATTAAGATTTTTCATATTTTACAACTTGATATGTTCTTCTCAATACAGCAGGAAATGTATATCTAAATGATTTGCACCAACAAGCTTTTCCATCTTTTGCAATTTTTTCAACTATTCCATAATCCAATTCTTTACGTTTAAAATATGCAATAGGAAATACTACTTTATCACCAATGCATATGTCATTATCTAATAAATCCTTCATGCATAATTTAATTATATTTCTTTCTCTTGTATTAGAATTCCAGGATTTTCTTCAACAATCATCTGATGTATTTGCTCAGGAGTAACAGTATTACTATACTTAAGATATTCAATTAATATATTTGCATTACGACGTGCTTCAGTTCTTTCATTAACAGTTAATCTCATGTTATCAATTAACTCTTGAAGTATCAATTCTAAATCCTTATCCCAATTTTGTTTTTCTTCTGAGCATTCAACAATTGACGAAGCATTAGCATTAAATGCATTTCCTTTTTGTATTTCTACTCTTATTGAAAATTTATCGTTTCTTTCATCAACATCAAATATATACTTCATAATTAAACTTTATTATTTTTTAGGAACTAATTCATTCCAATCTTTTTTATTCATACAACAATTTTTAAATTTTTTTGGCTTACCGTTTTCATCAACAGAACCACATGGACATGGATCATTACGTCCAATCTTATCGTATTTTCTAACTTTTTGAGTATGTGCATTTTGATAAGCTTTAGCCATAGCTTCAAATTTTTTCATTTGATCATTTGATATAGCAGCTTCCATTGCTTCTCTTTTATTATTATTTTCTTCTGATACTTTCACAGCATCCATGATCATTCCAGTTTCTGGAGTTGATTTAGCATTAACATTTTCCATTATCATTAAATAATATTTTTATGTTTAATATTAAAATATAGAAATAATTGTTAACAAAATTTAATGAAATTTAAATAAAAAATGCAGAACAATATTGTTCTGCATTTATATTAATATTAAATAATATCAATTAGAATGGAAGATCATCTGTTGTGTCAGATTCATTTGCTGCTGGAGCTGCTGTAACTACTGGAGTCTCTGCCTTTAGAGTCTCTGTTTTTGAAGCATCAGTATTATCTACAGAAGCAGCAATCTTAGAATCATATGTCTTAGGATCATTACCTGTAAGAACAATATCAATCCAATTTTGAACACGTGCTATTACTTCTGGAGTCCACTCTTTATATCCGAATTCATCAATAAGATTTGGACACCACTGTTTCATTTGATTAAGAACTTTTGAATAAATCTTACCTAATTCAACAGTATTTGCATCAGCACGAATTTCAGCTTCCTTTGTTTTACGGAACTCTGGATCCTTACTGTCCCATACTTCCTCCATTGCAGATACATAAACCTTAAGTACTGCTTTTTCTTCATCATTAAGTAATGGTGATCCATCCGGAGCAAGACAACATACTGCTTTATAAGAAATCTCTCCAGTATACTTTGTCTGACGATTATATGTTTCATCACCAACATTACCTGGACCAGGAGTTACAGTAATATCAATTGAACGACCAAACAAATAATCCATTACAGGAATCTTTGCTTTCTTTGGATCTGTTGGTTTTGTCTTATCAGTTACAAGATTCCAAATAGATGATGGACACTTCCAAAATAAGAACTTACCTACTTGTTCAGGTTGGTTATCATCTTCAAGAACTTGGATTAATACGTAACGAGCAAAACGCTTATCAAACAAACCTTTTCCTTGTGGATTCTTATCCTTTGTCTCTGATTGTAAGAACAATTTCATTTCCTCAGGACTATCGTCTTTCTTTGCAAAATGGCATCTCTTCCATGCCTTGAAAATAGGACAAGATTTATCACCGTTTGTTAACTTACTAACAACGTTAAACCATCCGTTCTTATCTTCTAATGAATAAGATTGTTGCTCAATAACTGATTGATTTGGATTAAATGGATTATAAATAATCTTAATTACTGCATGATATTTACCGTCTTCTGACTTTGAATCTTGTGGACGTGTACGGTAAATAAGTGGGTTACTTGCCCTTTGGTTTTCATTTTGTCCTAATGCATCAATGTCTGATGGGTCAAAACCTAAAAAATTGTTTTCATCAAATGTACTCATAAAATAATTTCAAATATTTTTTCAAATTTGGCAAGTACAACTTGCCTATGTCAAATTATTGTTAATTTATTATAAAATAGTTTAATAAAATAAAAATATTCAAATATTTCCTATATATTTAATAATAATCATTTGCTACATTTTTCATTTATTAATGATAATAAATTTTCATATTTTTCTGTCAATTCTTTTATTAAATTATCATCTACAAATCTAGGATTTAATATTTCCATTTTCTGCAAAGTTGGATCTAATACAGGTATAACAAAAAATCTAACAGTATCATCAAATTTATTAAAATGATTTTCATACTTTAATAACATATGTATAGCTTTGTCTCTTGAAACATTACTTATACATAAGTTCATAACAACAAATAACTTATCTTTATCTTTTATTAAACTTATATTATCAAAATCATTCATTAATATAATTTAACATATATTTATAAATTTATATAGAACTAATAATAAATTTATTTTAATGTTATAATATAAAAAAAGAAGTACATATGTACTTCCTTTATTCTTCACGATATTCCTAATGTATTAGGTACTTTACCATTTGTAACTGGTGTTGGCATTGATGTTATGACCGCTGTTTGTGATACTGGAGAACCAACGGTTATTACAGTACCAGTTATAGCCATATTCTTTATATAATAATCAATTGCATGCGCAAGATTATCAGCTAAAGGTTCTGTAACTAATTCATCAAATGTTTCTGCAATCTGTGTTGCTTGTTTTTCTCCAACATCTGTTTTGATTGGTTGACGTGCTAACTCAATTTCTTTTACAGCTGGTATAATAACATCCTTTATGGTTTGCATTATCTGTTCTTTCAAACCATTAACATTAAGCATCGAATTCCATAATCAATATTTTTATCTGTTCATAATCCATGCTGCAAATTCATATAAACCTGCATATGCATCATTAATTTGTTCATTTGTCAATACATTTCCTTTATTGTAAGGCTTAATCATTGTATCTATATATTCTTGAACAATCTTATGTAATTGTAATTTTTGATTAATTGATAACTTTTGAGATGGACGAGCAAAATTATTTTTTATTTCTTTTGAATGATCGTTTTCCTTTCGTGCCATTTGCTTAATTGAATTTTTAACAATATCATTCTTTTTATTTTGATTATGAATCTTTTGCCCTAAATCTCTCATTGATTTAACCCATTCTTTACCGTTAATACCAAATGAATTAAGTACATCTAATTCAGTGTTTTCTATTTGATCTAATTGCTTATTAAATCCCTTTAATCCTTCATCAGTGCTTAAATCATGAACTTTAATATCATCATAATCTAAATCTGAAAAAGGTGCAAGCATTTTCATTAAATTTGTTAAATTCATATTCTTAATTTGTTTTTGTTAATTTAAAATAAACATATTATATAATAAATAGTCAATAATCTTAATTATTTTTATAAAACAATAATTTAAAAAATGAATATTGATAAGATTTATCATATAAAAAATTTTGATTTATTCAAAAATATATATACAATATATAAAAAACATATTGTTACACATAAACGTGTCGTTGATGATAATGGAAATATAACATCAGAAGTATTATCTGACTTTTATAAATATATTCCAGTCTATGGGCATTATTATAATAATGAAAATAATTTCATATGTAAAAAAATTATGTTTCATAGAGTATTAGAGGAAGTAAAACCACATAATTTTTTAATATTAAATAATGAAGAATTAGCTAGACCTTATAAAGGTGGAATATATGTTGCAAAAGATATTGATGAACTTTATAATATAATTGATAAATTAAAAAAATACCAAAAACAAAATGAGGAATCATAAGATTCCTCATTTCTTTATAAGTTTATAAAATGTGATTGACGTTTATGTTCTTCAATATTTTGATCTTCAGTTTCAACAGTATCTTCTAATTTTGATGTATCTGCTAGATTTGAATCGTGCTCACCTTCTAAAAATTCTACATTAGTTTGTTTTTCTTCTTGTTTATTTTCTAAAGTAATTTTCTCAACATCATTATTTTCTTTTTTTAATTCGATTTGTTCAACTCCTTGTTTATTATTTCCTGAATTGATTTCTTCATCTTTTTCAATATTTATTGATGCGTGATTTTCTGGAGTTTCACTTTCGGTTGTGGTTTCACTTCCACTTGTTTTCACATCACGTTTTTCATCATCATTATCGGATTTATTTTTTTCTTCGTCAAATTGAGTTTTGTCATTTCTTAATTTTTCTAATTCTTTCTTTAAATTATTAATCTCTTCATCTTTTTTATTGTTTTCTTCAACAATTTTTGGATAATCTTTTGAAATATCTTTATGTACAGAACGTTCTGTTTCTAATTCCTGTTTTAATTTTTCAATTTCTTCTATATCTGATTGCTGTTCATTATCACTATTGGATGATTCTTCATTTTTATTTTTTAATTGTTTATTAATTTCTTTTTGATCTTTTTGCAATGCTTCTTGTTCAGATAAATAATTAGTTATCATTGATGTCATTAATAAAGCTACAATAGGTAATATTGCTGCACTAACGTATGTTACTATTACGGTTGCTTGATCATCTGGTAATTGTGTCCATATAAATATTGGTTCTTTAAAATATTTTAAATTTTCTGGTGAATTTAACATTATATATTTATATGAACTATATACATTACCAATTATTTGAACTAATGTTAATATACACATTAATATCCAAGGTGTATATTTTTTTTGATTTTGCTTAGATGTTAAAATAGACATTAATGTAGACGCTTGACCAATTTCAAATGCTAATGCTAATATAACACCCATCCAAGTAACATTTGATAATTCAAAAAATTCAACAGCATGAAAAAATGAACTAAATGCAGTTATTAACCATAATATACCAAATAATATTATGTAAAAAATTTTTTTAGATATTTTAAACATATATTTCTAATTTTTATTAATAATAATTATTCTTATGATTGGTGTTATATTACCAATTACATCATTATTATTAATTAAATTAAATAAATATTTTTATATGATAAATATAGAATTAGAAAAAGAAATATTAAATTATGTTAAGAAATTAAAAAATGGAATTAAATGGAACAAATTACCGGAAAAATATGAAAAATATTTAAAACAAAGATATAATGATAATTCATCAAAAGATTTGAAATTATATTTAAAAGAATCTTATTTAAGAATAATTAATAATATTGATATTATACCAAAATGTCCTATATGTAATAACCCATTAAAATTTGATGGTAGATCATATATAATATATAGTTCAACATGTGGATGTAAAAAATGTTCAAATGAATTGAGAAAAATAAATAGTCGTAAAACAAAATTAGAAAAATATGGAGATGAAAATTATTCTAATAAAGAAAAACAAAAACAAACAAAATTAGAAAGATATGGAGATCCTAATTATAATAATATAGAAAAACAAAAGCAAACATGTTTAGAAAAATATGGAGTATCATCTTATACAAAAACAGATGAATGTAAAAATAAAATTAAAAAAACATGCATAGAACGTTATGGAGTTATTAATGGAGGATGTTCAAAAGAAGCATTAGAAAAAATAAAAGAAATATTTTTATCTAAATATGGAGTAGAATCTAGCTGGAAAATTCCAGGAGTAATAGATAAATCAAAGAAAACTAAATTAGAAAAATATGGAAATGAAAATTTCACAAATAGAGAAAAAGCAAAACAAACATGTTTAGAAAAATATGGAGTTGATAATGTATTTAAAACTAAAGAAGCTCAAGAAAAATATAAAAATACTTGTTTATCAAATTGGGGAGTAGATCATAATTGGAAAATACCAAGTGAACATTATTTAACATATACATTAGAAGCTCTTGAAAAGAAAAAAATAACATCATTAAAAAATTGGGGTACTGAACATCCACATCAATGTAAAGAAATTATTGATAAAGTAAATAATACAAAACGCAAAAATAATTCATTTAATATATCAAAATCAGAAAATGAATCATATAAATTATTAAAAGAAAAATATCCTAATGTTATAACTCAATATAAATCTAAAGAATATCCTTTTGTTTGTGATTTTTATATTCCAAGTTTAGATTTATATATTGAATGTAATTATCATTGGACTCATGGTGGTCATCCATATAATTCAAATTGTTATAATGATGTGTTATTAGTTGAAAATTGGAAACAAAAGAAAACTAAATATTATAATAATGCAATTAATACTTGGACAATAAGAGATGTAAATAAAAGAAATATTGCAAAAGAAAATAAATTAAACTATATTGAATTTTGGAATATAAATGAATTAAAAAAATGGATAACTAATTAAAGTTATCCATTTATATTTTATTTGTATGAACCATTAATTTATCATCTAATTCAATAAATGCATCAATTATAAAATTTGTTCCAATTTTTGTTCCGATTGTCAAACATGGTCCACCAGATGGATCAACCATACAAATAGTTTTATTGTCAAGTTCAAATCCAATTCTTATATATTGAAGAACATAATTATGTTTATCATCAACAGTAAATTTCCAAAGTTTTTCATCTTCAGAAATCAATTTCAAATCAGCACCATCTCTATTAAATAATTTAATTTCATGAATTTCTTCACTTGTATTAAAACTATTTAATTTATTATCTAATTCACATGGATGATTATTTTTCAAAAACTCATTCATCATAACATTTATATATAACAGTATAATACATTTTATTTTGTGTTATTCCTAATATAATAGACTCTGGACGAAATCCTTTATAATCAATCCCTTCATTCAGAAATTTTTCTAATTCATCTTTGCCTTCACAAAATTGCGCCTTTATTTTCATATTCAAAATAATTATAAAATTAATGATGTACCTTTAACAGCTTCTTTATTTTCATCTGCTTTCTTTGCAGCAGCTTCAATTTCTTCTCTCACTGCTTTAATAATTGTACCACATTTTGCACAAACATAAACAGGAATTGGATAAGGAATATCTCCTGTTCCTGCCCCAATTGCAACACCAGGAATATTGTACATTATAACTTCTCTTCTAAAAGTATTATGACCGCATTTATCGCAAGTAATCTGTGGATATTTCATTGGGTCAATCTGTGGTCCTTGTGGACCTAATGCTCCTAATATATCGTCTTTCATTTGAATTAATTATATATATTTATCATTATTAATATAATAATATAGTATATCTATTACATTATATAATAAGATAAATTATAAAATTTAAATTCTTTATTCATATATATCATAAAAAATGATTCATTTTAAATATTATTAAAACGAATCAAAACTATTTAAATGATTTTAATATAAATCTTCTTTAATACTATCATCAGGAATCCATGTTGTTACACTTCCAATCTTTGCATCAATTGGCATACGGATTCTCTTATATCCTATTTCTTTCTGATAGTAGTGATCTGGATCATCTTCCTTTTGATATGTATCATGTACATATGTCCAAAACCATTCAACTTCTTTTCCATTAGTAAGAATTGATTTATGATGATGCTCTAAATCAAACAAATGTACAAGATGATTCCAAACCATCAAGTCATCAATATTTGTAATATAGAAATACTCAGGATTTGGACGATTTTTTATTAGTTCTTTAAATTTTTCAGGAACAAAATCGGTTCCAATTTCTTCATCATTTTCACAACGAATAAATAATTTCCATGCAAAATCTTCAGACATATCGTCATTTTTGTAAAAATCTTGACATATCTTTAATACCTTTGGTCTGAGATACTCTTCCCAAGTTATGGTCTCAAATGTATATCCTCGTTCATTATCTGCTAATTTAATTCGTACTTCATAATACTTAAGCAAGTCTTCTTTCTTTTTAATATCAAAATTTTCTACAAACTGACAAAAAATATCAAGTGCGGATGTATAAATTCTATTCAATGAAGTAATAGGAAACATAAATGTAGGTCCACACCCAAATTGTAATCTCTGTTCAATTTCTCTATTAATGTCATATGCAGTAAAGATAGAACGCTCTTCAGGCATACGTCCGTAACAATGTGAAGCAATGTCACCAGCTCTCATAGAAGCAGCTATGGTGTGTCGGCCAATACAATAACGATATGACATCCACATTGAATCTTCTTCATAATCAGAAAGTTTAGTATTTTTTGTCAAGAACTTTGATAATTCCAAAGCAACAATATTTTGATTTATTTTATCAAGTTCATCAAAAGTTTTTCTACCCAACTTTACAATATTTGTTTCTGTATTAATAGTAATTTTCATATTTAAAATTTTAATTCACGAATTTACTGCAAATAAAATGTTTTCATGCTTCTGCTTGTGTTAATTCAGATGTATCCCCAAGAAATATACAAACTTCTTTAGCTATTGATTTAGTATCTGTCCCAGGCTTGCAATCTACATCCGCATTCCATCCATAAGATAACTTACCTTCAAAAGGGAGACCAAGTTTATCTACTATAATAATTTCTGCTTCAGGATTCAATCCCATTAAATCTTTAATTTTCATCTTTTACAATATTAGCAAGTCATATTACTTAAGTCTTAAAACAATTCTACCTTTTGTTAAATCGTAAGGACTCATTTCAACTTTTACTTTATCACCAGTCATAAGTCGTATATTATTGATACGAATCTTTCCAGATATATGACAAAGAATTTCAACACCATTATCTAATTCAACTCTAAACATAGAATTAGATAAATTTTCAACTATAATTCCAAATTGCTCGATTGAATTTTGTTTAGCCATTATTTTGATTGTCTTACATTAACATTAATATTTTTCTTTGCATTAGATATTTGTTCGTTTGCCTGAGAAAGACGATTGATCATTTCTTGATTACCGTTAATTGTAGCCTCTAAAACTTGAACTTTCATATTTAATGACTTAACTGAATCATTCATAACACTAATAATATTATTCAATGAATCAACTTGCTCAATACGTGTTTTTTCTGATGATTCATACATATTCTCATTTGTACATGAACTAGTACATTTATTCATTCCAAACAAAATTAATAGTACAATTACTATAATTTGCCACTTTCTTTTAATAAATTCCATTCTTATTTAAATTGTTTATATAAAAATATAGTTTAATCTTATTTTTTATTAATTATTACTTATACATATTTAAATTCATGTAATCATTAAGTCTCTTCAACATATTTTTTAATTAAATTTTGTATTTTTACCAAATTATGAGATTCACTATGAAGCAAGCATCCACCTGGATTATATGTAAATTTTGTTAACTTACAACTAGGTTTTCCAAATTTATTATAACCATACTTACCATTAATTAAAAAATAAGACCATTTTGGAAATTCTAATTTTATTATATCAGGAAACTCTATATAAGTATTTTTTTCTTTAATTAGATTTTCATTAATATATTCTTTAATTTTTGGAAGAACAAATATAATTGCTTCGTCTGAATACCCTAAATACAAATCAGGAAATTCTTCAAAAATTTTATTTTCCGTAGGATTATCCGGTACTTGAACATCGATGACTTCAAGAATAAATTATATAATCAGGTTCAAGATTAAGATAATCCATTATAACTTCGTCTGCATTACAAGGATTATCTAACATCATAATTTCATCACGGGTTTCTTTAACCAATATACGAGCTTCCTCTTCAGAAATACCATCGCGCTCAACTAAAATTCTAATAATATCTTTCATAATTTATTGATAAATTGTTTTTACACCTTCTTAAAAGTATGATCTCCTAAATCACCTTTATCTTCTCGTTTATTCAGATATTCATTTACTTCATCTAACGAATCAAACGCAATAGCTTCATAACTGTCATAATCAGACTTAGTAGAAACAAACTTATGATCTATTATTTCCTTACCAGATTTTATATTTTTACCAATAATACGTAAATTGCCCCATCCAGTAGAGAAGTGAATTACTCCTTTTATAATACGTAGTTTATGATGTGGACCAGGAATAGGAGGACACAAAAAGTAATGAGTTTTTTGGTGTTTCTCTTCGTTATAATTAGGATAACCATATACTAAATAATCCTTTGTAATTATAACATCATCTTTTGATACTTCATTTTTCAATGAATATACACCATTCTCATATATCCAATCTAAATCAATAACTTTCATATATTATTACATTTTATATTTTGCTCTTCTAATTGAATTGAATTGCATATATTTTTTCGAATATTTATTCTATGACTTCAAATTTTTCTTTATAATAATATATATCCTCAGGATCTTCATGATAACCACGTTTAGAATACCATTCATCAAGTTCATTGTATTCCTCAAATGTCAGTTTAGTTAAATCTTTATCAATGATTTGATTAAGATAAAATCGTTCAAGATCATTCATTTTATACCAAACTTCATCGTTAAAAGTCATTCCATCAAATTTCTTTAGCAATTCATCATATGCATGTTTTGCTATTTTATTCAATCCATTATAATCAAATCGCTTAAGAAATCCACCTTTCTTTTTACCACATGACTCATTATGAATAAGTTTTTTTCTACGTTCATAAAAATAATGTTCACATGCCAACCATGATTCTTTATTCATTTTAGGATGATCATCTTTATGCTTATCAATTTTAATAAGCTCATCAGCCTTTTCATCTGTTATACAAACACCAAGAATCTTAGTATAAGAATCTTCCCATTGGTCATATTTACGTTTTACTACAATTACTTCCATAAAATATTTATTAATCTGTAATTTGAAAAAAGTTTACATACTTATTATCTTTAGTATAAATATTTACACAAATATTACCATCTCTTTTAAATAATGATGATAATGCTGGATAATCTGCGCCATTATCATAACACCAAGACTCAATCATTGTAATTGCTTGACCAATTGAACAATTTTTACTAATAACTTTAGTGTTTTCTTTTCTTGTTTGACGGTTTCTTAATATACTTATAAGTTTCATTTTTTATATTTTGCTTTTAAAATCATTGTTGGTAAAAGTTCATCAGTTTTTATAAAACCAAATTTAGAATAAAACATTTGCAAATCAGCAACAGTTTTTAGAGTATCAGTATCTTCACATCGTTTTTGTGGACTACATAATAAAATTAAATTATATTCTTTATATTTGTTAATTGTATTTTTGATAAGTTTTGATGCAATTCCTTGTCCTACATAATTTGGTTTAGTTTCAACTCTAATAATTTTTGCAAGCTTATTTCCATTACAATATTCTTTATATCTTGGATATTCATCACAATTAGTATCTAGAATTACTGTACTTAGCCACGTTTCTTCATTATTAAATGCCTGAATGTAGTATTTACCATTATATTCTGTATACTTAATCTTCATAAATATTTATCCAATATACCCGTGTCTTAAATCATCATGTATCTCATCAAGATATTCATTATATGCTTCTTTTGACTTATATCCAAGTTCTTTCCAAGTCTTTTCATGTTCAGGAATCATATTATTATCAAGCATATATTTACGCTTGAGACCTTTCATATTAGCACGTATACCATTCAGTTTGTTAATCCGTGTATCTATATATGCAGAATAATTCTGATATGCAGTATTCAAATCAAGATCCATTAATGTAAATTCATATCCGTAATTATCATTATATCGGTCTCCAATAGGAACATCAATGATAGAATAACTTACACCATTTTTAACATTATTAATACTCTCAATACAAACAGTAATTTCATGTGTAAATAAATTGATATTTACAACTTTATAAATATAAAAATTCTTATCCACAAAGCTATAAATAATATCTCCAATTTTAAGTTTGTTTAATTCTTCAAATTTCATATCTATTTTCTTTTATTACAAATAAATATAGTACTTGTATATAAAAAATTCAATAATATATAAAATTATGATAATTTGATCAAAAATTTCATTATATACATTATTAAATAAATTTATATTATTTTTAATATATAGAAAATATTATAAATTATAATGAAGCAACTATTAAATTTTATAAATGAAGCAGAAAGTTCAATAATTAATGAAATGAAAAATGCTCTTAAAGAAGAACTTAATGCATGGTATGGATATATGATTGTTAAAGAATGGTTGGTTGGAGCAAATCGTAAAGACATAGAAAAATTCTATGAAGATACTGCTAAAGATGAATTAGAAGATCATGCTTATTGGCTTATGAAACGTATCAACCAATTAGGAGGAACAATAGAAGATATTTCATTATCACCAGATTCATGGAAATCTGCTAAGCACCAATATATTGCGCCATCATGGTCTAAGAATAACATTGATATTAAGAAATCTCTTGAAGACAATATAAAAAATGAAGAAGGTGCAATAGAGACATATGAGCATTTAGTTAATATAACTGAAAATATAGATCCAGCATCTAATTCAAAGTTAAAAGAAATACTTGCTGATGAGCAAGAACATCTTCAAGAATTGAAAGATTTTTTACAAGATATTAAATAAAATTTATTTATATAAATGTAATATTTATTAATGAAAAATTTAGTTAATTATATATTTGAAGCATTAAAATCTGAATATCAACAATGGTTTAAAAATGTTTATCAAACACAGCAAAATCTGATAAAGAACAATAAAGTTCAACCTTTACAGATTGATATAAATAAACTTAATAAACCAAAAAGAACATTTACATTTGAAGATTTTTCATCAGATCCAATTGTTAAGAAAATAGTTGGAGACAAACAACTAGGATTTACAGTAACAAATCAAATGATAAGAAATCCTAAACAATATGTATTTGATGAAAATAAAGAAATCAATCCTGAATGTTTGCCATATTGGTATCAAGATGGAGATAATATATATTTTGTTGGAATATGTATATATGATAAAAATGTTTCTTATATAGATAACTTCATTCATATTATTAGTATTGAATCTTCATTAGTTGTTGCTGAGGCATTACCATTAAATAAAGCTATATTTAATGACTTTATAAAATATATAGAAAAAGAAGGCGATTTTGCTGGAATAACAGCAAAACCAACGCATCCAAAAATGAAAGCAAACTTGATTAAACTAGGATTTAATACATTTAAAGACAATAAAGAAATATTAACATATAAATTATAATTATGAAACATATAAAAGAATACATCAATGAAGAATTTCAAATAAATGAAAGTTTCTTATTAATGGCACTTTGTGGTGCTGTTGCTTTACACTTTACAGTTAAAGGTATGAAAGCAATTCGTAAGCATGCAAGTAATTTCTGGGGATGGGCTCTTGGAGAACGTAACTTAGGGACAAGTGCAGCAGAATCATTAGATGATAGACAAAATATCATTAATGAAGATGAAGAAGGAAAAATAAATAAAGATAACATTCAGCCAATGCAAATACCTGATGAAAAGGTATTAGGACAATTAATGGATGTTTTAAAATCAGATGCAAAAAAGAAACAAGGTTTCTATGTATTTGATAATTTATTTAATGAAACACCTGAACTTAAGAAATTGAATAAAGCTCCTTATTTTGCAAACTATGTTGTATTTATGGATCCAGGTTCAGATGAAAAGAAAGATGAAAAACCTAATTTCTATGGAATGCTTGGATTCTCTCTTAAATATTGGAAAGTTGTTGCAAAGAAAGGCAAGGATGAAAAGATTCGTGAAGCCGCAAGTAAGTTGGCAAAATATATAAATATTTTTGCAGTTCAAACAGATGCAAAATATGCTAAGCAAGGTTTATTTGAAGTATATCTTGAGGATATGAAGAAAGCTGTTAAAGAAGCTCACATGGAAGGTTTAACTATCAAATATGCGAATGATGATATTGCTAAAGTATTTGAAAAATCAGGATTTAAGAAAATTGAAGGTCTTGATGGTTATATGATAATGACTTTGAATAAACAAGAAGAAAATGATGGAGCAACATTATAAAATTAATTCATATTAATTTAATGATATCATTAAAAGATTATATTTTTGAAGAATTAGATACTGATAATTTGTTTTGGCTACTTAATAAATGGTTTGAAAGAAATGAAAACCAATTACAGGAATTTATTGAGATAATTGTAAAGTGTAAGCAAAATGGAGATAAAGTAAATATTGATGATTTGAAAAAATATATAAAAGAAACAACATTTGAAAAAAATTTAGAAGAGTTTATTAATTTCATAGATAATGATTTAGAACCTATAAATAATAAAGATTATATTTATATATTAAAACAAATAATTGAACTTATAATAGGTAAGAAAGAAAAAAATAAATATTTAAAATTATGAAACAATTTAAAAATTTTTTGGAAAGAAAAGATGATTCAATGTCAACATTACCTAAGTGGTGTGATGTTGTTAAAATATCTCCAAATAATTATGATGGTACAATTGAATATATGACAGTTGCTGAAATTAAAAAAGATTCATCTTTATCAAAAGTATTAAAACTTAAACCATGGGAATCAATTGTAATCGATGAAGATATTTATGTAATGATTATTGATGTTGAAGCATTAAATGAAAAATAAAAGGTAGTCGTATTACGACTACCTTATTTTATTGTATCAAAATTACAAAGTTTACTATTGTATAAACTCTTTACTAAATCTATTGAATATTGATTTTACACCATTTTTAAATTCATATTTATACCCAAGATCCTTTGCAATATTTCCAAATATTCCATTAACTATTAGCCATCCATTCAAATATTCTGGTTTAATTAAATCAAAACATTGTTGCATTAAATCTTTATACATCTGTGGATTTGCTTCTAATTCATTAACTTTATTGAGTAAATCATGTTCATCTTTAAGATATAGATATTCTGGAAGATTAAGTAAATGATAACAATCATAATCAGGATGCAAGAATGGAAGTAATCCAATTGTTATCATTTCCCATGGCTTACAAGTAACAAATCCAGGTGCTTGAGAATAAACCAATGTATACTTCGCTTCAGATACTTCTTTACCCAAGTCAAGCATTAACTTATTCTCAATCTGTGGATATTCAATATAAATTTCCTTATCCCATAATCCATAGATTTTTGTATTTGAATATTTAGTATCTTTGAAATTATCTATAATATATTTTTTATATACTGGAAGACGTGAGCTATAGTTACCAGGACAATTGATCTTTCCTGTACCGCATCCATTTGAAAGAACTATAAATGGTGCAACATCAGTATGAAATTTTGCTTCAATATCTATATTATTTTTCCAATTTTCATCAAGACCCATTAAAAATATTTTCTCAAGGTGAGAATACTTTGCTTTATGAGTACTCTTCATTAATGTTAAATCTGTTTCTGATTGTACATGTGGAACAATAGTTTCAAATTCACCATTAATTTGTGTAAATATAATTCTTTCTCTATTATATAAATCTTTTGCATTTACTGTAATATATCTTGCATCTTCAGCTAAAGTATATACTGGGCAACCAACTTTATTTAATGTATATAATATTGGAGCAGTATAATTTTGAAAACACATTAATGGACTATAATCTGTACCATCTTTCTTCTTCAAAAATCCTTTTATGTTAACATTTGAACACATGCCAACAAAAACAATTGCAAAATCTGGTTTTATATTATTTTCATTGAAATAATCAATTATTGCATTGTAAGGCTTATTTCCTGGAATACCTCGTGTCCATGCAGAATGTACATTTTCATTTGGGAATAATTTCAAATATTCTTCCTTTTTACATTTATCTAATTCATTAGGTCCAATAAAGTAAAAATGATATTCAGGACACATTCTTGCCATTGTTGAATATAATACTAAGTCAGCACCACCACCTGTCTCAATATGTATATTTTTCATTTTAACAGACTTACCAATTTTACCAATTAAAATATTCTTTCTTTCATTCATAATTACTTAATATTATTATTTCTTACTATTGATCAAATTCTTTATTCCATTAATATCATATTGTTTGCATAATTCATATAATGTATTATGATATTTATCATTTTTTATTGGAATTTCATTTGTATTGAAATATTTATCTAATTTACAAGTCATTCGTAATTCACCATGTTTTCCAATACGCAATGATATTCCATCTCTATATTTCAAATATAGATTAATTCTCATTATATCTTGCTTATTTCCGTTACATATTGTAGAATTTTCTAATAATGATGAGGAACCAATTACTTCAAATGCAGTATCTTTTAACGTGATACATGTCAATCCTTTCTGTAGTAATTGCAAAACAAAATCAATATCGTCATGAACATTTTCTCTTATATCATATTTAATATTATGTTCTTTTACTTGTTCTACATCAATCATATTAAATTGACCAAAATTTAATGACTTATTGATTGTGAGCGCTCCAGGTTTTGAGAATCCTAAACTAAATGGAAATGATGGTGAAACAAATGCTGCATTGTGTTCTTGCGCAACCTTTAACATTTTCCCTATTAATGTTTCTATACTTATTTTTTCTTTTGCGTAAGAATCGGATGTTGTGCGTTTTGTACTATCATTAATTTCGGATGCAAACGTTCTTATATCATCTTCTATTTGAATTACATATTTGAATCCCCTTTCATAAAGATAATTTAGCACATATTGTCTTTTTTGACCGATAGTTTTTGCATCACAATAAACTTTTTGAATCTTTTCATCCCATTTATAACTGTTATACGATTCTAATTTCTCATCATTATTAGAAAATACAATAAATACTTGATAGCTTTTAATTAATTCATTTGTATAATTAAGCATATCAC
>AUXO010252466.1_pt1 | contig 24736 bp, 18 predicted proteins | sample 768731 | NCBI WGS metagenome assembly AUXO01 (sample SAMN02715735, study PRJNA202380) | gut metagenome | biome: sheep rumen | host: Ovis aries | place: New Zealand: Palmerston North | reverse complement strand
CTTTGTGTATTTGGAGACCATATTCCAGGTTCTTTGGAAAATATAACAGAACAGACTCCTGACTTTATGAAAGCTTCAAATGAAAAGTTACAATTTTATAGAACACCTTTCATAATTCATACTAATTATGATATTGAAGAAGATTTGGTAGAAAATATGAGTTTATCTTATTTAGCAAATATTGTAGTTTCTCTTTCTGGATATGAAAAAACAGATGAACAAAAACTTTTAACTTATTTCCAAAACAATTATCCTATAATTCATAAATATGAATATGTAGATAAAAATGGGGAATTTGTTGAAAAAGATAATTTATCTGATGATTTAAAAATTTGGAGAGATTTAACTTATAAACAGCTTTTAGAGTAAAATAAAAAGAGCCTTTTAAAAGGCTCTTTTTTATAATTACTTTGAAATTACCTCAAGTCCATCGAAAGGATTATCAATATTATCGATAGTCCAAAGAGCACCAAGCATATTCCAAACAAAACCACGGTAATGAGGTTCGTCATCATCTCCTCTAAGAGTTTTAAGATAATGTCTTGTGCCTGAATCGATATAACACTTTAAAGGCATTCCATTCTTCCAGTTATTCTCTCCGTACTTATTGGCTCCATCCTCATACTGATGAGAAACTTCAATCATCATATTTGGAAGACCAGTTTTATACTGTGGAAGAGTATTAACTGATTCTCTGATAGCCTGCTCAAGATATTTCTTATCGTGTGTCTCCATAAAAGAAGCAATATTGTCGATAACCTTATCCTGCATAACATTAGCTACCTGTCTTAAAGGAAGAAGGTCGCACCTACCTTTTCCAGTAGCATTGTCTCTATGAGCTCCTGTTGAAAATTCTCTAGTGCTTCCTGAGTCCTTAAGTTCTGCCATAATAAAAATTCCTCCTTATATTTTGTTTCATATAATTATATGTGAATTTATTTTAGATATTTACAAAAATTCAAAAAAAATAAAGGCTTATTTCGAAGCCTTCATTTTTTCTATTTCTTCTTTTAATCTTTTTATTTCCAAATCTTTCTCATTTTCTTCTTCTTCATACTTATTACAAATAGTTTCAGTAAGTTCTGTAAGTGAAACAATTTTTGATTTTAAAATTGTTAAAGCATTTGAAAGTTCTGGATATATTTCTTTTCCATATTTAGTAAGAGGATATATATAAGTTCTTGTTTCTTTTACATATTTGTGTAATTTTTCAGTCTTCATATTATATAAATCTTCTACATTATGGCTTCTATCAGCAAGCTTAATTAAAAGAGCAATCTTATTTCTTTTTATTTTGTTGAAATACAAGGAAAGTTCTTCTTCAGAAGCACCTGAGTTCTTACTTAAAAGTTTTACAATATCTAAAACTCTTTTATCAAGTCCATATTCTTCTACAAATTCTCTTCCTTGGTTCTTTATTTTGTCTCCACCATCTTCTAATGTATCGTGAAGGAGTGATGCAGCAAGCATAATATCTAATTCTTCGTTTGAAAAAGGAATATTTAAAGAAATTAGTGTTGAGCAAACTTTTAGACAGTGAAGTATATATGGTAATTTATATTTTACACCATCTATTTCTGTTAAGCCTTTTCTGTATTGCCCATCGTGAATACGCCTTGCAAGAGGAAGAGCTATCAATGTGTTTGGCAGTCCTTTTCCAAGAGCATACCCTTTTATAAAAATATAGGGTTTTAAATACAAGAATTCTTCTTTTTCATTAAATTTTTCTATTATAGGCATATTCATAACTTTACACTCCTTTCTTTATGCTTTCTTGTCTTTAGGTATTAAAGCGAATATTATAAAACTCACCACACTTAAAACTAAAAGACCAATAAATTCGTTTATATTAAGTACACTTATAAGAACTGATGATGAGTTTACTGCTATATGTAAAATTATTGAATACAAAATATTGTCATTTTTATAATCAACATAACCAAATATTAAACCAAGAATAAATGCATATGTTGACTGGACTAAATTTCCGTGCATAAGTCCAAAGAATAAAGCTTGGACAATTATACCAAAAGGAACATTAATCTTAATTAAATTTTTCATCATTCCGTATCTAAAGATTAATTCTTCTGCAACAGGAGCTAATATTCCTGAAGTTAAAAATAAAAGAAGTGGAGCTCCGTTTAAAGCAAATGCAGTTGCTTGGGAATGAGACTCTATTAAACTTTTAGGAAGTAATCCTATAATTAAAGATATGACTAAATTAAGTAAAATTCCAAAGCCAAGATATTTAAATAATACCTTTGGGTCAATTTTCTTTATTACTTTAACTTTTTTTCTTTTGTAGTCTATTAAAATTTTTGTACCTATTATAAGTATAATACAAATATTTGCAACAGTCAATACAGGAATTAGAATTTCTTGTAAAATTTCCATATAAGCTGTCATAATTTCAGAATAATTCTGAAAATAGTCTGTCATTGTTGAAAAATTATCATATAATGGTTCAAATTTTTCTAAAAAAACTTCAACAAAATCAAAGTCTGTAAATAATTTATAATACATAACTCCCATTAAACTTAAGGTTTGCATAATAATGAATAAAAATAGATAAATGTATGAAATTCCTATACATTTAAAGAAATTTATTACTTTTTTCATATATAAATCCTTTCAAAAATAACTACTTTGCTTCATAGAAATGTTTCTTTTTTTATTTCTTCAAATAATGAATATATTAAGTTATAAGAATAAAAAAGGAGTTTAACAATGAAAAACAAAGCTATAAAAATATTATTTATTTTTTCATCGCTTATGCTTTTATCTGGTTGTGGTAAAGAAGAGACAGTGTTTGATAAAATGAGCTTTGAGCAGACACCTATAAATGTATCTAATCCAATAACAGACCCCGAAGTTGAAGATTCTACTATAGTTGTTGAAGATGAATCAAGAAATTTATATTATGAAAGATATGAACCAAGTGATACTTATGTTCCATCTCAAATTGCTAATACATCATATTCACTTGATGAAAATAAAAATGAAATACCAAATGGACTTGTTAATTTTGACTTTAATAGGCAGTCTTTAAGAACCTTAGATTCTTTAATAAGTGATTATAATATTGCAGAAGAAGATGAGTATAAATGGGTTTACTTGTATGCTGAAAATGATAAAACTCTTCCTAGAAACTATTTTAAACTTACAAAAACCTTATCTTTAATTGGTAAGGATAAAGGAGAAGAAAGTCTAAACTTTGATGACCTTGTAATTAGTAGATTCTATGATTATACAAATTCTAACACAATAGAAGACTTAGATATTTCTATAAAAAATAAAGGAAAAACAAGTGAAGTTACAAGATTTTCCAAAGAACTTTTGTCTCTTGTTTTATCTGAAGATTTTAAATCCATTTTAATGAATTCTCCAAATACTTCAGATTCTGATGTTTCTCAGATTTATTCTGGAAGTATTTTAACTGATGATGGACAATCTTCTTATAATTTTTATAGAGAATTTAAAACACCTTTAAAAGAAAGTGCGGAATCTGTAAGTGCTAGTTTTAATGTAAAGTTTTTAGATAATTACACTCAGAAAGCAAAAGGAAAATCTACTATAATTAATAATCAAAATGAAACTATTGGTACAAAAGGAATTGATTTTGGTTTCCTTACTAAAGCAAGAGGATTTAATGATTTAGTTAATGAAGGACCTTTAAGTAAATATGCTTTTAATTTACCTGAAACTATTTATAAAAAAGGTTCAACTCAAAAAGAGTACGATATTTTAAAAACATTTACTTATGATAATTCTACTAATTTAGACCCAGCAGACAATATTGTTCCTATAGAAAGAAAAGAATATTTAACTAAAGTGAATTATTTTGGAAAATATAAAGATATTGACAAGGAATATAAAACTGTAAAACTTGGAACTATTGATTTAGATTATAAATATGAAAAGAAAGATTCAGAATTTACTTCTCTTTATTTTAAGTTTGTCGATAATTTGGAATATCCAAAAGAAGGAATTGCTGAATCTGAAGAAAAGGGAACTTTTAATATAGATAATGCTATAAATGACAGAGTACAGATGATATTTCAAACTGTTGATATAGGAGATGAAGTTTTCTATACTAATTATAATAAGAGTACTTTTGCAGAAATTAATGGAATGAATTGCAAAGTAACTGTAAAAATAACTAATAGTTCTTCAGGAAAAACATTTGGAGTAAAAACTGAAGTAACTATTGAATCTCCAGATATTTATACTCAGGCTGAATATGACATTGTTTCAGAAAATAGTGAAATCGAGTATGATTTAGAGGGAAATATTATAAATAAGGATTCAGATGATGATTTATCTAATGAAGACCTTGAAGAAGTTGATAAAATTTTTGATGAAGATGATGATTTAGATGAAAAAATTGAAGATGTAAACGAAAAAACAACTGAAAATATAGAAGATTCTACTACAGATGACGAAAATAATGATAATGAATTATCTGGTGGAAGTTTGTCTGATTTCTTTTAATTGAGGAGGCGAAAGCCTCCTCAATTTGTTAAACCGAAAATTTGGGGTATTAGACGAATAGAAATTTTTTTATGTGAAAAATAAGTTATAATATAGAATAGTTCTATTCCTGGGAAAATAGGACTTCATTCAAATAAATCTTTTGAAAGGAGATTTCTTAAAAATCTTATGAAAAGAAAAATTCGTGAAAATGTTAAAAGAGCTGGGACTCTTGCTTTGACTTGTGCTATGATTTTAACATCTTTTCCTGGGACATATTCTTCTGTTTATGCAGCAGAACTTACTCCTTCTAGTGGACAAGGTACTGAAACCCCTGAGACATCTGTTTTAGAGGGTATTGCTAAGTCTATTAGAATTCCTCAAGGAACTTATATTGCTAATATCGAGGATGGTGAAGTTCTTAACGTTGATGGTGTTGAAAAATATCAATACAAAGTGGCTAAGAATGACCAGAGAGGTTATGTTTTTGCTTTTATCGACAGTGAGAGATATACTTATCAGGGAACACCTATTGAGCCTAACATTACTCTTGTTCAGACTATTGATGGTTCAAGTTTCTTTACTCTTACTAAAGGTGCTAATTATACAGTTGAATATACTAACAATTTAAACTATAAGAATGAAAGCGGTGCTAACGGTGTTGGTAGAGCTCTTATTAAATGGGTTGCTGGAAACAATTCTATAGATTTTGATAACTTCTATATTACTTATCCAATCGACCAGAGAGTTTTAGTTGACCCTTCAATTAGCGTTCCTGCTATGACTTATTCTAGTGAACCTATTGACGTAAATTATTCAGTATCTTTCACAGATAAGAATGGACAGGCTGTTTCTCTTACTAGAGGTAAGGAAGGAGACCCTAAGGATTACTATATTTCACCTGCTTCTGTAAATGCTGCTGGAACATTTGTTCCTGTAATTAAGCTTCCTAAAGATGGTAACTATTCATTTGATGGAAGTACAGATGAAGGAAAGTATAGCTATACTGGAACTCCTTTTGTAGTATCTAAGAAAAATGTAAATGGTTCTACTGTTACAGATGCTAATGGTCAGGCTGTTACTGTTAAGGTTGATGCTGAGTTTGCTAACCCTGCAACTACTTATACTTATGATGGTACAGCAAAAGAGCCTGAAGTTAAGGTTTTTTCAAACGTTAACTATCATCATCAGCACGTAGATAAAAACGCTTCTAACTGGCAGGATTGCTGGAAAGAAGAAACTACTCAAGACGAAAACGGAAATCCTATAACAACTAAAGTATTAGACCCTGATACAGCAGTTCATAAGTCTGTTTATTCAAGATATGACCTTGCTCAGGGAACAGAATATACTGTTAGATATTTAAACAATACAGATGCTGGTACAGCAACTGTTATTATTTCTTCTGCTGACCCTAACTTTACTTTTGAAGATATTACTCTTCATTTTAATATCTCTGGTTTTGCTGGAGCTGGTGGAGAAGTAAGAATTGAATCTGGTACTGGAGCTGACGGAGCTTACATTTACACAGGTTCGGAAATTAAACCTATTATTAAGAAAGTTTATGTAAATAGAATTTCTGGTTCAACTACTAGTGAAGAAGTTTCACCTGAGAATTATGATGTTACTTATTCTGATAATGTTGATATCGGTAAAGGTCTTATAACTATTACTGGGAAAAATAATTATAAGTTCACTATTACAAAGACTTTTGATATCATTCCTAAGACTATCGCTGTAAATAGCGAGACATTAACAGGAATTGAGAGCTCAATTACAAATATTTATCCTAACTACATCTTAAAAGAAGCAGGAACTAAGATTAAATTTGAACCTGTTGTTAAGGTATCTGGGAACACTTTAGCAGAGGATACAGATTACTTAGTTGAATATTCTATCGATGGAAGTACTTGGAAGAAGTATGAAGATGCTGATTTCTTAGCAAATGTTACTGAAACAAGTAATCCTGTTCAGTATAGAATTTCAGGTTTAAAGAACTATACATTAAACACTATCAATACAGAGGGTACTGTTATTGATGGTAAGTATGTAAAAGGAACATTTAATATTATTGAGGCTTATGCTACTCTTACTAATAAGGTAAGTGCTGGTGTATGTTCATTATCTACAAGTCCTACACATACTGAAGCTGCTCACAGTCTTGAAACTTGTGGATTTGTTCCTGATGTAACACAGACAACTCTTTACTACAATGGAACTAAGTATGAAGCTATGAATACTCCTGTAAACAGTGCTGATGTAACTGCTATGGGTGTTACACTTTATAAGGATGGAAATCCTATTGACCCTTCAAAGTATACTATTGTAGGTACTTATGACACAGAAATTAATGATTCTAATGACCTTGTTGTTTTAGACACACTTTCTGCTAATGTAGGAACAAAGGCTATTAAGATAAAATTTAATGATGCTAAGTATTATTATGTTCAGAGTCAAGATGGAGATTACATTGGAGGAGATGCTTTCCTTAAGAGCGATGAACTTAAACAGGAATACATTATCTATTTTGATGTAGCTAAGAGAGAACTTGATACTTCTAAGATGGGATTTGCTGTAAATGCAGATAAGACTTTAACTGATGTTTGGTCTTCTACAAATGGATATGATTCAGCTTCTAATCCTTCTTACAAGATTTTACAGATGAACACATCTGTTACTTATGATTCTACAGTTGATTATAGAGATGTTGCAGACCTTTCAGGTCTTAAGATTTCTAAGAAGCATACTGAGACATCTACTCATAAGCACGTAGATTCTTGTCCTGAAGCTACTTTGGCTTTTGGAACAACTGAAAGCTATGATATGCTTGATAACTCAGGTGCTATTGCTTCTGGTGTAATCAATGCTGTAGTTGATAATAATGCTGGCGAAGTTAATTGGTATAAGTATGATAATGGAGTTCTTACTCTTTTAGATGCTGATGCACCTATTACTGATGTTGGCGAATATGCTGTTATGATTGTTCTTGATGAGAATAGTAATTATGTATTTAAGCACGGTGATGTAACAGCTAATCATCTTCTTGTTAAAGTATCTATTACTAAACAGGAGATTAAAGAGCCTGCTAAAGTATTTGTATTAAATACTGAGGATTATGGCAACAATGGTGACAATGGTTTTGTTGACTTTGAATATACAAAGAAAGGCAATACTGTTCAGGTTGTTGGTGTTCCTTATAATATGAAAGATACTGCACAGACAATTATTGACTCTCTCGTTAAGATTAACGATGCTGGAGATATTGTTTGGACAGATGAAGAGAATGGAGTTAAGGCTGTTGGTGAAAATCCTATGATTAAGATTGTTGCTGATGCTGTTTCTCCTACTATTAAGACTACTGCTGACTCTCTTGCAAATGATATAGTTGTAACTGCTTCTACAAGCACTGACAATACTAACGTTTCTAGAGATGCTGATGGATATGTAGTTGAAAATGCTGCAATTGTTGTTTCTCCTTCAGAGACAAGCAATTATACATTTGAACCTTTTGAAATTAAATACACTGTTATTCCTGTTTCTCTCAATATTGGAGAATCAAATGGTTTAACTGTTTATCCTGATGGAAATTCTTCTTCAGGAAACTTCAGTACTGGTGGTTCAGGTTCTAAGTTTGTTGAATCTGTAAAGAATGTTGTAGAAGATGTTGTTGAGTTCTTCTCTGTAAAAGATGTTAAGGCTGCAGCTCCTTCTGTAATGACAAGTAACAAGCTTTTAAAGATTGTTCCTTATACTGGAGATTCAACTAGTGTTACACTTTATTACAACAATGTAGAACTTGTAAATGGTGTTGATTATGAACTTTCTACTTATGAAAACACAACAACTTATACTCCTTCTCAGGTAGGAACTTATAAGTATAAGATTGTTGTTAAGAATAAGAACTTTGTTGAGTATGGTCAGACAATTCTTTACACTATTATTGTTAATCCAGTAAGTGTAAATGCTGATGATATTACTCTTACAAAGGAACTTTACAATAACAATGAGACAGCTCCTGTTCTTAATTACAAAGGCAATGCTCTTCCTCTTAGTATGGTAAGTTCTATCTCTATTCAGAAAGAAGGAGAAGCTGATGCTGTAACATATAATGTTGCAACTGATTCTCTTCCTAGTGATATGGGTAAATATACTATTACTGGAATTAAGTTCAAGGATGATGGTTCTTCAGTTTATTGTTATGATATTCCTACAGCAACTGATGCTGTAACAGACCTTGCATCTGAAAATATTAATTGGACTGTTCCTATGTCTAAGACATATGAAATTGGTTCAACTGATATTGAGCTTGCAATCACATCTGTTCAGGGAATTAAGACTGGTACAACTAAAGCTCCTGTATTTACACTTTCAGACGAGAGAGTAAGTTCAGATATGTATACTGTAAGTTATGAAACTCAGAATGGTGAAGAGGTTACTCTTCCTATTAAGAAAGCTGGTACATATGTTCTTGTTGTAACAAGAAAAGATGGAGCTAAATATAATTGGAAAGCAGTATCTAAGGAGTTTGCTGTAACTGCTTCTGTTAGCGAAGACGTTCCTACAACACTTTCTGTTGATGGAGAGCCTACTGCTACAACAATTAAAGTAGCTACTGATGATAATGTTCTTATTGGATATAAGGTTAAAGGTTCTACAGGTGATTACACTTGGACAGAAAACAACCCTATCACAGGACTTGCTCCTAATACTGAATATGAAATCGTTGTTAAATTTAAAGACAATGATGAAAATGTATACTCAAACGTATCAAAAGCTATTACAGCTAAGACAACGGAAGCTACTGGTTATATCGTAAGATTTGCTGATGCTGATGCTGTTACCGTTCCTAGCGAAGTTCCTGTTGGAACAGACCTTGTTTACGGAGATAATGTAACTGCTAACTTTGCTTTCTATACTGTTGACGCTACAAAGTGCAACAATGAGGCTTCTTTAAATGCTCTTCAGACTGCTATGGCAGATGCTAAGACTGCTAGAGATAATGCTCAGACTGATGTAAGCAATAAGCAGACAGAAATTGATAACGAGACAGATAAAAATGTTAAGAAGATTCTTGAAAGCGAGCTTAAAGACCTTCAGACTATTTTAGCTGAAAAGCAGACAGCTTATGATGATGCTACTGATGCTTATAACACAGCTAGAAATACTGCTCACGTTCACGACAATAATTGTGGATATTATGTTCCTGTTACAACTACAATTGACGCAAGTCAGTACAATGTAACTGTAACTCCACAGAAGGCTGTTAAGGATACAACTTTAGTAACTGTAGAGGTTAGTCCTAAGACTAATAGCGAAATTACATTTGATGCAGTTTCTGCTACAGCTCCTATTAAGGTTAAACTTAATGCTGATGATACTCAGACAAACCTTGTAATTACTTCAATTAATACTTCTCTTAATAGTATGACTGTTTCTGTTACTGACGGAACAAATGCTGTTACTGAAGGTATTGCTATTGAATATGCTACAAAAGAAGATTTCTCAGATGCTAAGACATCTGCTACAACTACAATTTCAGGTCTTGCTGAAGGTACTACTTACTTCGTAAGAGTAAAGAAAGCTGATACTGATACAACTACTTATACAAGCTACTCTAACGTAATGAAAGCAACTACTCTTGAGAAACAGACTGTAGAAGCTTCTGTTGGAACAATTGCTAACCAGACTTATACTGGAAGTGCTATTACTCTTACAGATACTGCTATGAATCTTCAGTTCAAGAGAAATGGAGCAGTAATTGCTAAGGGAACTCTTGTAAGCGGTAGAGATTATGTTGTTTCTTATGAAAACAATACAAACGTTGGAACTGCTACTGTAAAAGTTAGCCCTGTTGATGGAAGTCTTTATTCCTTCACTGAGATAACTGGAACATTTAATATCGTTCCTGCTTCATTAAGTGCTGTACCTCAGTTTAATCTTACAGCTAAGGCTGGTGGATTTGATATAGCTCTTGAAGATTCTAAGAATGTTATTACAATGCAGTACTCAACAGACCAGAACAACTGGACAACATTTACAGATACTTCTGTAAAGGGTCTTAAGCCTAATACAAAGTACTTTGTAAGAGCTAAATATTCTGATAAAGCTTATGTAAATTACAATACAAAAGATGTTACAACTCTTAATTACACAAGTAGTGATTCTTGGAAGATTACTTACAACTTGAACGGTGGTAAGAATAGTGATAAGAACCCTGCAACATATAACTATGGTAAGGCTATAGAACTTCAAGACCCTACAAGAGATGGTTACACATTCAAGGGTTGGTACAATGGTTCTAATAAGGTAACTAAGATTACTGAGACTACTTATGGAGATATTACATTAGAAGCTAAGTGGGAGAAGAAAGAGAGCTCAAGTTCAAGCTCAAGTTCAAATTCCAACTCTAATTCTAATTCAAGTACTTCAACAAATAAGTCAATTATCTCTCAGACAATTGCCCTTATTCCTTCTACTGTAGGTCAGACAGTTTACACAATTGTTAGAGGAGACACTCTTTCTAAGATTGCTAATAAGTTCGGAACAACTGTTCAGAAACTTGCTGCTGATAATGGAATTAAGAATGTTAATTTGATTTATGCTGGAAAGACACTTCTTGTAAATGCTGCAAAGAATATTGCACAGGTTACAACAAACTGGTCAGATGGTACAAAAACTGTTTACAATCAGGCTGCTTCTCAAGACCAACTTATGAAGTTATCTGATGGAACATTATTTGACCCTATCTTCTATGCTTCTTACTATTCAGATGTAAGAAATGCTTATGGTGAGGATGCTAACAAGCTTGCAAACCATTACCTTACATATGGTAAGAATGAGAAGAGAATGCCTAACAGCGGAAATTACAATTGGAACTTAAAGCCTGGTACAACTACTACAACTACTGGTACAGGCACAACAACTACTACAACAACTACAAATCCTGGTTACTATACAGTTGTTAAGGGAGATACACTTTCTAAGATAGCTAAGAGATACGGAACAAATGTTGCAACTCTTGCACAGCTTAATCCTCAGATTAAGAACGTAAATCTTATTTATCCTGGACAGAAGATTGCTCTTCCTGGTGGAACAACAACTACTACAAATACTACAACTACTACAAATAGTGGTTCTACAACAACTACAACCACAAACAATAACACTACTACTACAAACAATACAGTAACTTATCCTGCAAAGGGTACTGTAAGCAAACAGACAAATATCTATAGCGATGTTCAAGGAAAGACTGTTGTTACAGTTGGTAAAGACCAAGCAGTTACTGTTTCTGGAAATGAGACTGTAAATGGTGTTAAATGGAGTAAGGTTTCTGTAACTAAGGATGGAAATACATATAGTGGATATGTTCTTGCTTCTGCTATTACAATGAACGATGGAAGCACTACTGAAGGTAAAGTAAATGCTGATAATACAGTTGTTTACGATGCTACATCTGGAAGCGTTGCTTACGGACTTGCAAGTGGTGTTGAAATTAATGTTACTGGTGTTAAGACAGTAAACGGTGTTGATTACTATTCAATGTCTGTTTCCTATAATGGAACAACAGTATCTGGTTATGTTCTTAAGAGTGATGTAACTGTTGCTAACAACTCTGTTGTAACAACAAATGCAAATTCTTCTTCAAGTAACACAACTAATACTACTTCTTCTAATTCAGGAAAGACATATACAGTAGTAAAGGGTGATACTCTTTCAACTATTGCTAAAAAGAATGGTGTAACAACAGCTGCTCTTGCTCAGGCAAACAACATTGTTAATGTAAACAGAATTTACATTGGACAGACACTTATTATTCCTTAATTAAAAGATTATAAAGAGAGTGCTCTAGAGAAATCTAGGGCACTTTTTTTATTGTAAAGACATAGAAAGTCTTAAAATATGGCGTTTTTTTATATATAATACAGTTGAAGGAGGAAATTTTGATAATAAAGGGAAATTTTAAGATGTTTTTAATTATTTTGTTTTTAATTTTGATAATTTTATTGTTTCTTTATAGTGGAAATAATATAATTGTTGTTTCTAAAAACAATATAGAATCTAAGAAGATAAAAAAAGATTTAACTATAGTCCAAATCTCAGATACTCATAATAAGAAATTTTTTAAAGATAACTATTATTTATTAGAAAAAATTAAAAGAGAATCTCCAGATATAATTGTTCATACTGGAGATTTTATAAATACTGATGAGCCACTTGATAATACAATGCTTTTAATGAAAGAACTTGTTAAAATTGCTCCTGTTTATGCAGTACAAGGGAATCACGATTGTTTTAATGGAAGATATAAAGAGATAAAAGAGACACTTTCTTCTATAGGTGTTATATTTATAGAAAATAAAGAGATTTTTCTTGAAGACTATAATATTAATCTTATTGGATTTTTAAATAATCCAAAGAAATGTATTAAATATGTTGATAGTTTAAAATTTGACAAAGATAAGTATAATCTTTGTTTAATTCATAAGCCAGAAAATTTTTCTTTAATGGATTGTAAGAATTTTGATTTATTCTTGTGTGGACATACTCATGGAGGACAATGGATAATTCCTTTTATTGGAAGTCTTATTACTTCTGATAAAAAACTTTTCCCAGGAAAATGGTATGGGGAAATCGAACTTTGTAAAACTAAGGGATTTATAAATAGGGGTCTTGGAGGTCCTCAATTTCCGCCTAGAATTAATAATTATCCAGAGATTTCAGTCTATAAATTTACAGGAAAATAAAAATTTATAAAAAATTCATAAAAAGTTCATAATTTATTCTTTGTGAAAATTGTACAAAATTTTGTCCAAATAAAACCCTATATTTTGCTGGATTTCTTAATGTTTAGTTAAAAATTTTTAATTAATTTTTTTATTAAATTTTTTAAAAATACTTGACATGTTGAAAAAAGGCACTTGCAAATATTTAATAAATCTTTTATAATATAAATATAAAGAAGTCAAGTGTTTTCTTTATAAAATTTTTAACAAAAATTGAAAGGTAAATATTTAATATTTTTATATATATTTAAGGGTTTAAAGTTATGATTATTGAATTAATAGGAATTGGAATAATTACAATATGTTCCTTCGTTATAAAGAAGTTTGTATGGCTTGATAAGAGAGTAATCTATATTAACAAAAAGGATTTACTCAGATTCAAGGATGCAGATACTATGGTTGAAACAGATAAGGAATACTTTTCACTATAAATTAGAGGTGTTTAAAACGCCTCTAATTTTTTTGCTTTTTTATGAGTATTTAGTTGAATTTTGACATAGTATATAAGTATATTAAAACTATTTAAGGAGGAATTTTATGTTAGATAATTCAAAAGTTTTAATAGTTTCAGGTTCTTTTTCTGAGGCAGGAGGAGCTCCAGATGTAAGAGTTGATTCTATGCTTGAAAATTTGAGCGGAGCAATGATTATTAATGGAGGACTTAATAGTTTCTTAACTGAATTTATTACTAATGGAATCAAAGATTACAAAGAAATTTATTATCTTACTAATTACAGTAATAAAGAGATTGAAGAGGCTTTGAAGAACAATAAGATTGTGGTTATTAAGGCTGTATCTAATAAGCTTGAAGACAAGAAAGCTATTTCTGAAGCAGTATCAAAAAATAACTGTCATATTCTTATTGATATGATAGAAGGAGAAGAATCTCCTTTATTTAAGGTTTATGATATCTCAGGTGAAAAACTTGTAGAAAGTTCTGATTTTACTTTAGTTACTGAAAAGCTTAAGGAAAAAGAACTCCTTCGTCAGGCAGTTAATTCAACTGCTTATGTGGAACCAGTGAAAGACCCTGTGATTACTATGGAGAGACTTCATTTAAGAGTCTGTGATGACACCATTGATATTCTCTATAGACCAGTTCATACTTATATTGCATTCTTTAAGAATGATGATGAAGGTAAGAAAAAGGTTAAAGAGCTTGCTTTAATGACAAGAGATGAGTTTTCAAATTATCTTGAGAAAGAGGTTCTTTCATATGTTTCTGTAAAGAAAGACAAGGTTGCAAACATTTCTGGAACTCATGATGAAGAGTGGTGGAAAGGAGCTTGGAAAGTTCAGACTGATAAGCTTCTTAAAGAACTTGGTGTTACAAATCCTATTGAAGAGCCTATTTGGAGGTAAAATATGAATACAAGTTATTTTTCTAAAAGTAAAAAATTTCCAGAAAAAAGGCTTGTTTCGATAGCTAATATTACTCCTAAATGGTTTGAAGGTGAAGAATATAAAGCTCTTGCTCCAAATTGGGATACTGTAGATGCTTGGAAAAAATCAGCTAAAACAGAAGAGGATTGGAAGAATTACAAAAGAGATTATTATAAGTCTAAGCTTTCAAAACTTGATGCTAAAAAAGTCTATGAAGATTTAAAGGATGCAGTTCTTCTTTGTTATGAAAAAGAACCTCCTTGCCATAGATTTTTAGTTGCTGAGTGGATTGAGAAGGAACTTGGAATTAAAGTTGAAGAACTTTAAAACAACAAAAAAGAGAGGTTTTAACCTCTCTTTTTTATTTATAAAAAGATATTCCAAATGAAGATGGTCCTCCGCAAGCTGCAGTACAAAAGTTTAAATCAATTATTTCTATTTTATCTATCCCTGTTTTATCTAAGATAATCTTTTTTAATTTTTCTGCAAGTAAAATATCATTTGCGTGAGCTATTGTTACTTCTTTTGGGTTAAATTCCTTTATTTTAAGTGCAATTTCTTCTGCAACTTTGTTAATTCCTCTTTTTACTGATAATTTACATATATTCCCTTCTTCATCAAAGCTAAGAACTGGTTTTATTGAAATAAGTGTTCCTAAGGCACCTATTGCTTTGCTTATTCTTCCGCTTTGAATAAGTGTTTCAAGCTTATCTACAGAAAAAAGAGTTATAAATCTATTTCTATTATTTTCTATATATTCTTTTATTTTTTCTATATTTAAACCTTCTTCTATGAGTCTTATAGATTCTTTAACCATATATCCTTCACCAAGAGAACCTCTTTTAGAATCTATTACTTCTATTTTAGCATCAGGATAATCTTCTTCTATCATTTGTTTAGCAATAAGAGCTGAGTTGTAACTTACTGATAAAGCAGAGCTAAACATTATACACAAAATATCAAAACCTTCTTTTATACATTTTTCCATTTTTTCTTTTATTTTTTCAGGATTACAGCCCATTGTTTTAGGGATAATTGTCTTGAAATTGTCATAAAATTCTTCTATGGTTAGGTTATTTTCGTCTCCATAAATAGTTTCATTGTCGAATCTGTAATACATTGGAACTACTTCAACATTATTTTCCTTTATATAATCATTAGTTAAATCCGAATTAATATCGGTTAAGACTTTTATGCCTTTCATAGAAAAACTCCTTTTCTTTTTAATGTAGCATAATACTCAATAAATATCAATTGATTTTATAAAATTTAATTAAGTATTAAACTATTATTTGTATATTTTTATTTAGCATCGTTTAAAACATACCAAAGCTTAAAAACTTTGTAATACCTTTAAAAAATATATATAATAGTTATGATATTGTTTATGTGGAGGTTTTTATGAAAATTCCTGAAGATTATTTATGGAAGGATAATTCATATATTGCTTATGCTAGAAATCCTTTTATTACTTATGTAATAACAAATAGCTCTATATATGTAAATAGTGGAATTATAAATACTTCAAGTTCTCAGATATCTATAAATAAAATATCTGCTTGTACTTTAAAGCAAAATCTTTTACAAAAATTTCTAGGACTTGGAACTATTGAAATTTACACTATTGGAGATGCTCAACTTTCACTAAAATTAGAAAATATAAGAAAATCTGATAAAGTTCGTGAACTTATAATGGAACTTATTGGATAAAAAGGAGATAATATGAAATATAAGAAAATTCTTTCATTACTTTTAATTTCAACTTTGTGTCTTAGTTTTGCTTCTGGATGTGGCAAAAAAGAAGTAAAAGAAGAACCTACAGTTGAACAAACTGCAGAAGTAGAAATTGCTGTTGATACACCTACTCCAACTGTAACTCCTACAGCAACTCCTACTCCTACTGAAGCTCCTAAACCAAAAATTGATGACACTCTTCTTGGTTTACAGAAGCTTCAAAACGAAAACAAAATACTTAATTCATTTCTTGATGAACTTTTAAAGTTCCAAGAAATTAAGATGCTTAAAGTTTATAATGAACTTAATGTTGGAGATAGTCACAAAGCGGTTTTAACAGCTCTTGCAAAATCTGGATTTAGATATGATGAAGAAGTTGAGATGATTACTTGCTATGATGATTCTAAAACTCCTATGCAAATGGGAAGTAGACAAGGTCTTGTAGTGTTTGATAGAATGCTTACAACTCTTGAAGAAGAATCTAAGAATATGACAAGTACTGAAACAAATAAATATTATCTTGATTTAGATAATGAAGAAAATGGTGTTAAAGAAGAAGAAGAAACAGCTGTAGATGGAGAAGCTTCTTTATCTATGGAAGAAGTTACAAGTGAAGATACTGAAGAAACAAAAACTAATCCTAACGTTCCTGAGGGAGCAACTGTTATTCAGGAAAACAAAGATGGTTCAGTTCTCATAGAGGCAACACCTACTCCTACAAGAGACTATCAAAAACTTGATATTAAAAATCCTGTATATCATTCATATATTGCATTTACTTTTAATAAAAACAATGTTTTAGTTGCTAAATTTAAGTATTTAGAAAGAAGTGAATGGTATCCAAAGGATTTAAATGAAGATATTATAAATGGTTCTTTAGATGGAGAAGTTGATGGTATAGAGCTTAAGATAGCTTTAAGTGCTAATCCTTCTACTATTTATGAAAAGATGGATGAAGTTAGACAAAGAATTGAAGAAAATGAAGCAAATATAGACAAATTAAGTGCTAATTATGTTCCTAAATTTACAGAGTTTTATAATTCTATTAATGAAGAGAGTCATTTAAAGACAATTAAAGATACTTGTGAAGAAAAAGGATATACTATTGAGAAGATGAATAAAACTTCTCTTGAAGCTTTAAATGCTAGATTCCAGAGAGACTATACTGAAGGATATTTTATTGGTCTTACTATTGATGAAAGCAAAGAAAGTCCAGATTTAAGATTTAATGATGTTTATATTACAATTCTCTTTAATGGAGATAATTTAATGTATTATAAAGCATTAAACACTCCTGATTCTTCAGATGAACAGTGTAAAGATATTTTAGATATCAACGATTTTGATTTAAATGATATTTATAACAATATTGTTAATTTAAATAAAGAACTTGAAGAATATGAAAATCAGAGAAGATATTTTACTGAATATATTGATAAAAATATAGCACTTTTCAACTCTAAGATTGAGTTTAATGAGACAAAAGATTATCTTATAAATGAAGCTCAGAAAGCTGGTCTTGAATATGAAGAAGACTATAATAATCTTGTTGTTACTAAGTTTAGAAATGCTGACAATTTAGATGTTCTTGCTTTTAAAGATAATGGCGATGCAGTTTATGATGAATGTGTCCTTGTTAAAGGTGGTACAAAGGATATTTACTTATTCTTTAAGGATAATATAATTCTTGGAATTTATAGAAGTGATTATTTTGATATTTCAGAAGTTGTAACTTCTACTTATGCAAATCTTGCAACTGTAAATACAGGACTTAAATCTCTTGATAAAGAGATGCAAATAAAGAAACAAGAACTTGCTCAATATGAAAATATGTTAGAAACAAGACTTTCAACATTTAGAGCGAATATAGGATATTCTACAAATCACAAAGACAATCAGATTTATACTAAACAAGATATCTTATCTGCACTTAAACTTGGAGGATTTTCATATGATGAAGGTATGAACAAGATGGATGGACTTTACTATATTGGAGTCAGAAAAAATCCAACTGACCTTGATTATTCATTTAAGATTTACTTTAATCAGAAAGAAGAAGTTGAAACAATTCAAGATTTATAAAAGAAAAAGAGTGGCAAAAAACCACTCTTTTTTTATTACTCATTATCTTCAGGAGATTCTTCAATAACCTGTGCGTACACATTGTTTTTGATTTCTCTACCTGAAATGCTTTTTGGAAGCACTGTAAGCATTCTTAAGTGTCCACCCTTTTCAACCTCACCTTCAAGATTGTAACTGTTAGTAGCTGCGGCAATTGGAAGATTATTTGGATTTCTGTGTCCGTGAATCTGAATGACTCCTGAAACATTTTTATCCCAAACAGCATCAATATCTGTATCTGTTGCTCCGCTACCTACGATGAACTCATTTTCAGATGCAAGTGCAATTCCTTCAAGATGGGAAATTCCTCCGTGTGTACAAAAGAATTTCTTTCCTTTGTAAGAATAAGCATAATAGTTTTTAAAAGAACTTGTTAACATCTTCAAGTCTCTTAAAGTAATTGAACTTTCTTCAATTTCTGCTCTTGTCTTAGAAAAAGCTTTTCCATAAGTGTCTTCGTTGTTTGCATATCTTACAAGGTTTTGCTCGTGATTTCCTTTAAGCAAAATAACATTTGGACGCTTCATAATTGGAAGGAGATATTTAAGAACTTCTACATTTTCAAGTCCCTTATTAATATAATCTCCGTGGAAAATATAAAAAGCATTGTAATCAATATGAGGAATTGCTTCTTTGAGTGCTGTTGCACATCCGTGAATATCTCCTATATGATATACTGCTTTATACTTATCAAGGTTTACATACTTAATTTTAAGCTCATCTGAAAGTCTATCTGGAGTAATCTTTCTAATGTAAGCAGGAATCTTAGCATTCTTCTTTTCATTATACATTCTCTCGATTACACTTTCCTGAACTCTTCCGAAGGTTCTATTTGCATTTCTTTCAAAAAGTGTTTCTAAACTAACCTGAAAGTCAACCAGAATAACTTCGTATCCGTATTTTGTAGATAAGTATTTATATTTGTCCATATCTCTTTCTGTTGTGTGAGGAGCATCGATTACAGTTAAAAGTCCATACTGCATTCTTGTTTCTAAAATATTGAACAGTTCTTTAAATACTTTATAGTTGTCTCTCTGACTAATGCCTATATTTCCAGAAACAGCAATCTCTGTTCCAGAAAACATTACCCTAAGGATGTCAGGAGATAAAGTATTATTTTCAAGACCCAACTCTTTTACAAGAGTTGTCTTTCCACAAGAAGAAGGTCCTGACAGAATAATCAGCTTCTTCATTGATTCCTCCTAACTCCCAAAAAATATTTTTTGGGTTTTTATAAAATAAATTCATACTTTATTATATGATAAAAAGAATTTTATAACAACCTTATATTTTTATTTTTTTTGAAGTATAATATAAGGATTATTATTTAATTAGGAGGAAAAAATAATGGATAATGTTTTTAATGTAAAAATATCTCCTGAGGGGAAATTATCCGTTTACACAAAAACTAAAAGATTCTTTAGAGAGAAACTTACAAAGGTTTCTTTAATTGAATTTTTTAACTCAAGTAAGAGATATCTTATTCAGACTGGAAAATATTCAATTTTTCCAAGTATGGTGGGTATTAGTCCTACTACTTATTTAACTAATAAGGCTGAATTCAATCTTTTGAATGGTTTTTCTGATTTTAATCAGAGAACTACTTGGAAAATCAATAATTTTGGAGAAGAGCATAAGAAGATTACGGAAGTTGAAGGAACTCCTGTCTATGAAGGAAAAATCTTCGGTTCTCTTTACATCAATGATGCAAAGGGAAATACTATGATGAAGATTGATGATTTCGAACTTCCTTTCATTAATTCTCATATCGTTTCTGAAAAAGAAGCTGAGCTTTTACTCCAGAATGCTTGTAATGGTGTTTTTACAACAGCAAGAGACAGAGTTTCACTTCTTGATGAAGTTCAGAAAAACGAAGGTCTTGGTAATACAAGATTTATATGCGAAGAATGTGGAGAAATCTTTGATTCTCTTCCTGAGTTCTTTTCTCATTTAATTGAGACTGGGCATAAGGATTCCATTCTTACAATGCATAAGTATGACCCTGAAATTAAAAAGGTTATTGGACTTATGAATAATTCTAATAAAGATGGAGAAGAGGTTTAAAACCTCTTCTCTTTTTTTATATTTTCTTTTATTAAAATAGTTTAAAGGTAATATAATATACTATATTAATATATTTTCTATCTTTTTGGATAGATTTAAGGAGGAAATTAAAATGAAGATATTTACAGATAGTATCGTTTCAAAGATTGTAGAGGATTTAAGTGGAAACTCTCTTACAATAACAGAGCTTAAATCAAATCTTGATGCAAAGTGTTTAGCTGAAGAAGTTGATGAGCCTGCTGGTCTTATTTATGATGCAACAGAAAAAGTTAATACTATTGATGTTAACTTTGAAAATTGTGCAGGAGATAGACCTTGTATTAAAGAGATTTCTGGAAGGGAGTCTTCTCTTCTTGGTTATCACGAGATTAATGGTTTTCCTTTCTATGGCTTTAATGGTGGTGGAGACTGGGAAGTACCTTTATATGGAATTATGTATATGAAAGATGGAGATGATTCTATCTATTACTATATTCCACTTAAAGGAAATATCTATAATCCTACTTATATGTCAGCTTTTGGAAACAATGATGATGATGAGGAAGGCGAAGATGCTGCTTGTGACTTCGATATGATTATGGATGATATTAAGATTGCTTTTAATCTTAATGCTCCTAAGGTTACAGAAGAGACTTCTAATCTAATCGATGACATTAAGGATGCTGCTGATGAACTTATTGAAGCTGTTTCAGCTCTTTCTGATGAAACTGTAGGAAATGTTTTGAAGGATGGTATGAATGATATCTTAGATAAGATTACAACTGTTCTTGCAGGTTCTGCAAGTGCTGCTGAACTTTCAAAAGCAAAGTCAGACCTTATTAATACTACAAGTCAGCTTTCTAAGGAACAGGCTAAGGTTAAAGACCTTGAAGACAGAGTTACAAAGCTTAATGATGAAGTTAAGACTTTGAAGACTGCTGCTGCAACTCCTACAAGAACTGTTTCTGACGATGCTATTGATGAGATTGCTAAGATTATTGCTTCTGTTAAGAGTGGTATGGGTATTCCTGCTGCTGCACCTACTCCTGCCGCTGCTCCAGCTGCTCCTGTTAAGCCTTTGAAGAAGATTACTCTTCCTTCAAAGAGCATCTCTTATGAGTATGTTTATGGCGTTGAGCTTAACTGTGGCGAAGCTGTTCTTCATATTGTAAAGACTGATGACTTTGCTAGAGACCAGCTTGCTAAAGAGGGTAGAGTTGATACAGATACTATAGCAAGACTTAAGAAGGAAATTTCTCTTAAGAGAAATATGTTCCTTTATACTGTTGAAGACAAGTCATTCTCAACAGTAGAAGAGGCTATAGACTTTGTAAACGAAGCTGCAAAGAATGCTGGTGTAAATCTTACACATTCTGAAGAAGCTCAGAAACTTATTTAATCAACAAAAAAAGAGAGGTTTTTTACCTCTCTTTTTTATTTACTTCTTATAATCTTTTAAATCTTCTAAAGATTTAAATTGTTTAAGTTTCGTTAACATAGAAAAAGCGGTCTTTCTTTCAAGCATACTCTTTGCATAAACAAGGTCATCGTTATCCTTGTTATCAAGATTTTCCTTTAAAAGATTAACATCGGCAAGTCCTAAGATTGTAGCTCTTTTTCCATCTCCTGAAATCATCACAAAGATTTGTGGAGTATGAATGTCTCTATTGATTGTTGGAAAGTTTGGAAATCTGCAGGTTTTTACTCCTACTTTATATCCAATAGACTCAAGGTCTGGAAAAGCATATGATTTCGATTTTCCAACTGTCTTATCTGAAAAACTTACCCCTAAAAACTTTTCTACAGCTTTTTCACCTAGGTATCCATTCATCCATCTTTCAACTTCTCTACCACAATCTTTTTGATGAACTTCTTCCTTCATCTTTTCTTGTACAACTTTTTTTGCAAAGTCTTCAATCTCTTTAAGCTCTTTCTCAGAAAAATAGATTATTTTATCTTTTCCTAAATTCATTTTATCAAGCCTTTTAAAGAGTTCTTTTTTGCTAAATTCTCTGAATTCTCCAGCTGTCATACTATTTCCTCCTTAAAGATTTATTATCTTTTATATCTTATGCTATTTGCTCTAATTTTAAATAAATCTTTAAAAAATTCTATAGATGATTTAGAAAGCTTTACTTTTGAGTCTCTTCTGTCGTTCCATTCAACTGGAAGTTCAAGAACTGAGTAGTTTCTAAGTTTAGCAATATACAAATACTCTACATCAAAAGCAAATCTAGGAATAGTTTGTCTTCTTGCAATGTCTTTAGCAGCTTTTCTATTAAAGAATTTAAAACCACACTGGGTATCTTTATATTTTATAGGAACTATTGTTTTTGTTATTATGTTACAAGCAAAACTTACAATTTTTCTTTTAAAGGATTTATTATAAATTTTTGACTCTGAAAGTTTTCTATTTCCTATAATGATATCTGCTTTTTGTCTGTTTTTCCAGAAATGCTTAATTTCGTCCAAAGAGGTTGAAAGGTCTGAATCCATAAACAAAATATAATGCCCAGATGCTTTTGCAATGCCTTTTCTTATTGCATATCCTTTTCCTCTATTTGGACTATAGTTTATAACTTCTATGTTTGCTTTAGAATTACTTGGTATCCATCTGTCAATTCTTCTTAAAAGTCTTTTTGAAAGGTCTGTGCTTCCATCATTAACTACAATTATTTCATAAGAAATTTTAGGAAGTTCTGTTTCTATATAATCGATTACTTTCTTTATGTTTTGTCTAATAATATTTCCTTCATTGTAACAAGGAAGAATTATTGAAAGGTCTGTCCACATAAATGTAACCCTCCTTTTATTTTTGATTACTTATTATATTGTAGCAAAAAAAATTCTTTTATACTATAATATAGTTGATTAATTATTTGTTTTTAAGGAGAACTATATGAAAGGTGAACCTTTAGCTTTTAGAATGAAACCTAAAACTTTTGATAAGTTTTATGGACAAGAAAGAATAGTAGGAGAAGGAAAGCTCCTTAGAAGACTTATAGAGGCAGATATGCTTAAATCTGTAATATTCTATGGACCTCCTGGAATTGGAAAAACAAGTCTTGCTAAAGTTATTGCAAATTCTACATCTAGTACTTTTAGAGAATTAAATGCAACTGAAGCATCTAAAAAAGATATGCAAGAAGTTGTTGCTGAAGCTATAAATAATAATGAGAAGATTACTTTATTTATTGATGAAATACATAGATTTAACAAAGCTCAACAAGATTATCTTCTTCCATTCGTTGAAGATGGAACAATTATTTTGATTGGAGCTACTACTGAAAATCCTTATTTTGAGGTAAATAAGGCTTTGCTTTCTAGGTCTAATACATTTGAACTATTCCCTTTAAAAGAAAAAGATATTTTAAAAATATTAAAAGATGCTTTATCAGATAAAATTAATGGTCTTGGTTCTTATAGTGTTGAAGTTGATGACAAAGTTTTGCTTAATGTTGCTAAAAACTGTCAAGGAGATGCAAGAAATGCTTTAAATACATTGGAACTTGCTGTTCTTACAACCAGAAAAAGTGAAGATGGATTCATTCATTTAACTGATGAAATTTTTGCTGATTGTATGCAAAAACCACATTTAAGATATGATAAAGATTCAACAGAACATTATGATACTATTTCGGCTTTTATTAAGAGTATGAGAGGTTCTGACCCTCAAGCTACTAATTATTATCTTGCTGCAATGCTTCTTGCAGGAGAAGATGTTAAATTTATTGCAAGAAGGATTATGATTAGTGCTTCAGAAGATGTTGGAAATGCTGACCCAAGAGCTTTAGAGGTTGCTGTAAATGCTGCAAAAGCTGTTGAAATGGTTGGAATGCCAGAAGCAAGAATTATTCTTGCTCAAGCTGCAACATATATTGCTCTTGCTCCAAAAAGTAATGCTTCTTATAATGCTATAAATAGTGCTATGGATTTTATTGATAAAAATGGAAGAGGAGAAATTCCTCCTCATTTAAGAGACCACGGATTTGGTTATAAATATGCTCACGAAGGCAAAAACCATTATCTTGTTCAACAATACTTGCCAAACAGAGATAAAAATGTTAGATTTTTTGAGATAACAGAAATGGGATATGAGAAAATTTTTAAAAATTATCATAATAACATAGGAAACAAACAAGTATAATATATAAAAATAATTCTTAAGGAGATTTTCCCTATGAATACAAGCTTTTATA